>ERZ894209.320-NODE-320-length-30940-cov-19.144051_pt1 | contig 30940 bp, 27 predicted proteins | sample MGYA00380288_ERZ894209 | MGnify/ENA primary metagenome ERZ894209 (study PRJEB32331, sample SAMN06328482) | human gut metagenome | biome: human gut microbiome; feature: stool | host: Homo sapiens | collected 2013-12-13 ... | reverse complement strand
CTTGCACAAGCTTCCCGTATAGGAGGTGTAAAACCTGCTGATATTTCTATTTTAATGGTAATGCTTGAACGTCATCAGATTGCGCGAAAAGTTTTACAGTAGATTTTTTATTAAATCTTGATTTAATATATTGCCCGGTCGTATGTAATGCTTCTCCTATATATGTGCAAATAACTATTGATAAAAATGTATATAAAAATTTATATTTATAAAGTTTATAATATAAATTGGTAAGTTCATGCGGCAGTTGACTGAAAGGTTTGCCGTCTATGTAAAAAATAACAAGCTGAATTAAGAATATAACAAATTTGTGATTAGCCATTATATGTAAAGTGTTACGACCTATTTTATCAGCTAAGCTGCCCTCTTTGATTAACGGCGCAATAAGTTTAGATACAAAAAGAATAAAATAAATGCTTGTAAAAGGAATAATAAATGGAGAAATATTATGATGAATTTGAGCAAATATTAATCCTAAATTTACATTTGTATTTGATAATATGAAAACAATTATATGGATTGCTAAAACTATTGAAAATGTCTGCATATTATATTTGATTTTTTTTTCTAATGAAATTTTATATAAATAACCGATATAAATATAAAATAGGGAAATAAGGGTTCTTATTAATACACGTGTAAAACCGTATGATGCCGCAAAATTATCTTTGGATATTAAAATTGCGATAACTGCAAATGTTAAAAAAATTGATAAAGGAAAATAAATATTTTTATTAATTTTTTTACAAATAATCATTATTAAAGCAAAGGCTACTAATGAAATTGCTAACTGATAAATAAACCAATTTGGAGAGCTAAGCGAAAACGGTGTTGAATCAATAGGCGATATTGTCATATTTTTGAATGTCGGCAGTTTTCCATATAATCTGTTAAATATAATAAATACAGCAAATGTTACGCCTCCATAAAAAAAATGGTATAAATAAAACTTACCTAAATATCTGCTAATAATTTTTTTAGTAAACCTTAAAAACTTTTTCAATAGACATTCGCCTTCAATTATTTCAGTTTTGAAAAAATATCCTGAGATGAAAAAGAAAAGTGGTATATGATAGCTGTAACTTGTGAAAAAGTCCCCAAAAATATTCCATTTAACATGTCCTGCAACTATCGCAAAGATGCCTAATAACTTAGCTATATTCATTTCAGTATTAAATGTTTTTTGCAAAGAATCACCCTAAAAAATAGTAAATTAGTTTATTTTACTATTTATAAAATCATAAATAAGGTGATTTTACAATATTGTATACCATTTTTAATAAGATATATGAACTTTATAATATATACAAGGAGCTTTATGTGAACGAAGTAATAATAAAACAACAAGTCGGAGCAAGAATTAAAAAATTCAGGCAGTTAAACAAACTCACTCAATTTAAGTTAGGTGAGTTAATTGACATTAACCAAAGGCAGATTGCATTAATTGAAAGCGGTAAATCATATCCCTCATTGCAAACATTGTTGAAGCTGGCTGAAGTTTTTGATTGTTCATTACCTGATTTATTTGAGGATAACTCATTAATAACTGAAAGTCATTTGAAAGAACAACTAAAATCAATGATAGATAAGACTGATTTTGAAAACTGCAAACGTCTATATATTGTAATGAAAAATTTTATAAATTTATAAAATTACATAAAGCTAAGCAGCATAATTTATACTGTTAATTTCTAAATTATTACCTTGTTTAGTAAATTTAATATTATTATTGTTTAAAATTCGTTCAACAATTTGGTCTTTATAATCTTTAACGTTAATATCTACCGTGCCATACACTCCGGTATTACGAATTCTGTTAAAGGTAGGTCTTGGATTATAAACCCAAAAGTTGCTCATTAACATTCCTAAAGTAAGAACCTGCTGTCTTGATGTTGCAGTGCCAGTGTCAACAGTATAAACACTTTTGAAACTGGGGTCGGTACATCTTTTTTGATTAAATAATTGTTTTTGTTGAGGTATATTGTTTACAGATTGTATTCTCATACTTTTCCTTCGGTAAATGTAATCTTTTCCTCAAATTATAAATCTTGTAAAAAATAAAATTAATATATAAAAGTAGTAAATTTATAAAAATTTACATATTACAATTGGGCAATCATTTTTAAATATTAGAAAGAAAATAAAAAAACTCCCCTTATTGTACAACATTGGAATTTTTTGTGCAAGATTTGTACGAAAAAATTACTGATGTTAGTAGCTTTAAAATATATTCATTGATAGAAATCTTTAAACAAATTGCTTAATGCAGAAGATTTGAGTCATTTTAACTCATTTTTTTCTATATTATTAAATTACAAAATTACAAATAAAAGAAAATAGACTAAGATGTAATAAGCATAAAACTTTCAGATGTAATATTTTTGTAATTTTATGTAATTTGATGATTACAGAAAGTCAAAAGACAGTAATAATAATACTTTTGATATGTACAATTGAAAAATTTTGAATATAATAATCTTATAAATCAATGAAATTAGGATTTTCAATCGTTTTTCATAATTGCTAATTCCAGAATAAACGAGATTAAACGGAAATGGTATTTTAAATATAAATATATATAAATCAGTTAAAAGTTTAACAGAAGTCAATCTGAATTCACTCATAATACAAGAGGTATATTTATGGATTATTTAAAAGAATTTACTTCAAAAATACAAAGTTTAGATAGGTCAAAGCGGTTATTTACAGTATTTAAAGACTTTTTGATATTAAGCACAAGTGCAATAGCACAACCTTTCTACAAAAGTGATAAGATTGAACAACGATATTTAGAAACAATTAAAACATATACAAAAGAGCAAGCAAATGAATTTAGTCAACTGCTTGCTCTTTTAGTTAATGCACTTGAAGAAAAACATCAAGACTTTTTAGGTCAGGTGTATATGCGGTTAAATCTTGGGAATAGTGCTAACGGTCAGTTCTTTACACCTTATCATGTTAGTAAGTTAATGTCTAAAATCAATTTCGCTGAAACTGAAAATTTACTTAAAAATAAAAGTTTTATTACACTTTCAGAACCTTGTTGCGGTAGTGGCGGTATAATTATTGCTTTTGCAGAAACAATGAAAGACAGCGGATATAATTATCAAAATCAGTTGTATGTTGAAGCGATAGATATAGATGAACTTTGTTTTATGATGACATACTTACAATTATCATTGTATGGAATACCTGCAAGAGTAATACATGGTGACACTATCTCTTATAGGTATCAGCAAGATTTATTAACTCCCTTTTATTTTATTAACGGTTTTTCTTGGCGATTGAAAGAAATTGAACAATCTGAAACAAAGTCACAACAAGAAATTATAAAGAAAGCAGTTGAAATGAAACAACTTTCTTTATTCTGATATGACATAAAATGACGTATGTATAGTACATAATAAAAGTAGAGGTAAACATGGCTGAACATCATTGGAATAAATTAAAAAAACGTCTAAATAACATTATAGACCCTAAATTAAACATAAAATTTAACAATAGTCCTGTCAGAAAAAAGACAAACAAAAGTGAAATAACTATACGCTTTTTTCAAGTGTTGCTTGAAGATGAGATTATTTGGCGATTTCCAAAAGATACAAAACAAACAACAGATGAGAATTATATTTACGGACAATTTAAAAATAAAGCAGGAAATTTTGAACTAATACAATTTCCGATAATGTCTATTATTGAGTATCTTGACTTGCCAAAAGACAAATTACTTGATTATGAAGATAAAGCTGGATTAGCTGAAATTTTAAAAGTTTGCGATAAAAGAATAGGCTATAATCGCCTCAAAGAAATAAAGTTATCACAAGCAGGACACTTGATTTTTAATAAAAGATTTAAAAATCAATTTAAAAGAAACTATGACACAAAATGACGTATGTATAGTGCATAATAAAAATAGAGGTAAACTCAAGGAACAAATTATGAAAATAAGAAAATTAAAAAAATATTTAAAAAATTGCTCAAAGCATTTAAGAAATAATGAATTTAAACTGGCATTACAGCAATATAAAAGAATCCAGACTAATCAGTTAAGTAGCTTTGGGTTAGTTAATAGAGGTATTTATTATTCAGAGCTTGGTTTATATACCCAAGCCATAAGAAGTTTTAAACAATCAATAAAAATAAACGATAAGAATTACTCCGCTTATTATAATATTGGTATTGCATACAGTAGATTAAATTTACAAAGAAAAGCAATAAGAAATTTTACTAAAGTAATTTATTTTAAACCAAATCACACAGAAGCATATTGTAATCGAGGCAGTTGCTATATGGCTTTAGGGGATTATTTTAATGCAATATCAGATTTAACAAAAGCAATAGAATTTAATCCTGAATATTTAGAAGCTTACGGAAACAGAGCAATTGCATATTTATTTTCAAAAAATTTTGAAGAATCAATATTTGATAGTGATATAGTAACAATTTTAAATCCAAAATGTATTGAAGGTTACGAAAATAAAGGAGTTGCTTATTCATTTTTAGAAGAACATGACTCTGCAATTTATAATTTTTCTAAAGTAATAGAACTTAATCCTTTTAGTTATACGGCATATCACTCAAGAGCACATGAATATTCCTTAATATCACAATTTAATTTAGCATTAAATGATTATACAAAAGCCATTGAACTCGCTCCCTTAAAAGACAAAGGAATACTTTATGAAAGCCGTGCTAAACTATATAAACAATATGATATGAAAGAAAAAGCCAAAGAAGATTTAATTAATGCAAAAAAATATTCTGAAAAGGATTATAAAATAATTGAACTTTAACTAAAAGAATAAATATTGTAACAGATGAAAATAGTTTACAAATCTAATAATAAAAGATTTAAAAATAATTTTTTAAGAAAAACAATGACACAAAATGTCGTATAAGTGTATTACAATAATTATATAGGTAAGTGTTTCGCTTAACCGAGAACAACAACCAAGAGCAACTTAGTATACATCGCTATCGCTCGTATGTATAAAATAATTCATTATTTATATAGATTTTATTAGCATTCATCGCAAGTTACGGGCTCCAAAAATTTCATAATTGAGGCTCTGAATCGTAAATCAACTATACCAACACCACCTTCAGGGTTTTTCGCAACAATTATTTCGGCTTTGCCTTTATTACTTCTATGAATAAACATCACAATATCTGAAATATTCTCTATTGCTCCTCTTTCTCTTAAATCTGAAAGAAGAGGTCGTTTATCCATACGTTTTTCTGAAACTCTTGACAGTTGAGAGGTTATAAATATAATGCATTCATTACTCCTTGCTATATTTTTTAATTCTTTTACGACTGTTTCCAATGCCTCTGAACGTTTTTTTATGTTTGGAACACTTATTAACTGCAAATAGTCTATAAAAACATATTCCGGTTTTAAAGATTCGATTTGTTCTCTTATTTCTTCAATATTTACTTGTTCATCAATGATATTTAAATCAAAAATGCCAATTGCGTATAAAGCTTCAGTTATTGCATCTTTATAGTTCTTTCTTTTCTGCAACGCTTCATTACGAGTTAATACCACAGAATCTATTTCAGTTTTTTGTATGATGAGTCTTTTTATAATTCTTTGAGTTGGCATTGATAAAGAAAACAACAGACATTTTCTATTTTGTATAAGAAGGTTATGCATTATACATAGAATAAAAGATGTTTTACCCATTCCAGGTCTTGCACCTATAGTAATCAGGCTTGAATTTTCCGTAATTGATAGTAAGAAATCAAGACCTCGAAATCCTGTCTGTAAAATCACAGGCTGCTCCTCAAAAAGTTGGTTATAGATTTTTTCTAAAACTTCTATTTCAATCATAAATTTTCTCCTTTTCTTTTTATTATCTTACATAACAACGTCAATTTGTGTCATAGATAATCACAAATCTAAACTTAAATAAACATCATCAATATTATCTTGAGTTATACCAATATAGCGAAGTGTTACACTTGCTGATGAGTGATTAAACAATTTTTGAATTAAAGCTATATCGTAGCCGTTTTTATATGCGTGATAACCAAAAGTTTTACGGAGTGTATGAGTGCCGATTTTTTCTTTAATACCGACTTCATGTGCAACATTGTTTATAATTTTATAAGCCTGTTGTCGCAACAAAAAGCCTTTATTCTTTCTTGATATGAATAAAGGCTCATTGGACTCATATTGTCTTGTTTTCAAATATTCCTTTAGTGCGAGTTTTGTTTTTTCTGATAACGGGAAATCTTTAAATTTGTTTGTTTTCTTTTCTCGTAGTCGTATTCGGTCTTTTATTTTATTGCCGTCAATGACATCAGATATACGGAGTTTTAGCAAATCACTAATCCTTAATCCTGAATTGATACCAACTACAAATAAGCAATAATCACGCAAGTTTTGCTGTCGTAACAGTTTTTTAATAGTATCAATCTGCTTTAAATTTCTAATCGGTTGTACAAATTCCATAAGCAAATACCTCTCAAATTCAATTATAATCAATATTACATAATATATTAAAATTATAAATTATGTAATATTCAAAGTAAACCTTATTTTTTAACTTATTTTAAAAAGTATACAAAGAATAAATAGGATAATAATAAGAGTATATTTATAGAATGATACAAAATATAATTATGTATCATTCAAAATCAAATAAATCTTTTACAGGAACTCCCAATGCTACTGCCAATTTAGCAATGGTTTTGATATTCGGATACTTTTCACAACGTTCAATTTTTCCAACATAAGACATATCTATATCAGCAAGAGAAGATAATTGTCCTTTTGTCAGTCTTTTTTTCTCTCGTATTTCTTTAAGTTTATTTGCAAAATTTTCACAGATATTGCCAACCATAATATTATTGTGCTACAATACTCTCAGTCTATTATAGACTATCAGTCTAGTAATAAAATTTTGTTACGACACCTTTTGACGGTTATGTGTGATATGGTGTTGTTAACAAAAGAAAGAGGTGAAATATGGGTATTAAATCAGCAAAACAATCGGGTAACCAAGTGGCTGTCAAAACAGAACGTAGTTACATAAATGTATCTGGAAAACTTATCGAATTTACTGACAATGCTTTATATGTTCTAATGGGGCAAACTATACATACATTTAAATACGATGGACGCAATTTTAGTAATATTGGTAAACATCATACGCTTAATGGCGGTGAAGCTGTCATGTATGGTACATATGTCGGTATCAAAAAAGGGAATAGAATAACCTTATATGATGAGAAAGGTAATTCAGCCGGTGTCAAGTCTGTATAGAAAGGAAAGTAGAATGGATGGGAAAATAACACAACAACTTGAAAACTTATTATTATCGGAAGATATAGAAGAATTAAATAATTTGACAAATCAATTTAATGTTTTTAAAGCATTAAAATTACATAATATTGAAATCCGACACTCAAACTTTTTATCTTGGTTATTATCAGCAGGTGAAAATCATAATATCAGAGATTATTTTTTAAAAGAGTTTCTTAAAAAAGCACTTGCTCGATATAGCAATAATGAGCAAATAGATGTAAAATTACATGATATAGTATTTGAAGATTTTTCAGATGTTGAAATAAGGCGAGAATATCATGATATTGATATTTTAATTACAAGTCCAAAAAATAAATTTTTGTGTGTTATTGAAAATAAAATTTGGTCAATGGAGCATAGCGACCAATTAAATCGTTATGCAGAATTTATTAATAACGACAAAGAATTTTTTGATTATAATAAAAAACTATTTATATTTTTGACTCCGACATCAAATAATTCAACAGAACCAATTATGCGTGGTAATCAATTATACCTGCAAATGGATTATAAGCAAGTTGTTGAAGCTATTGAAAAAGTGCTTAAATACAAAAGAAATTTATTATCTTCTGACGTTATTACATTTATATCACACTATCTTACAATGTTAAGAAATGAAATCGTAAAAGAAAAAAATAAAACTGAATACAAATTATGCAAAAATATTTTATCAGAGCACGAACAAGCAGTAAATGTTGTTATTGACAATAATTATGACTTGAGTGAAGATGAAGCCGTTTTAGATAACAATACCAACATACAAGTTTTATCCAGAAAAATGTATAATTTATATAAACACGCTTTTAATCGACTATTGCAATACAAGCAAGTAGTAAAAGAAGAAAATGATTTGAAAATTTTTGAAATATTAAAAGGAAAAGTAAGAGAAGATAAGATATATAAACACAACGAAAACTATGCTTTTGTTATTCGTACTGATTTTGATATATTAAGACAAATAGACTATACAGCGAAGAATGGAATAAACATATGCTTCTACGCCGGGCTTGATACATGGCGGTCAAGAAATTTGGCAGACTACTTTGATAAAAATCGGGATTTTGCAGATAAATTTAATAAATTAATACATCAAGAAAATTGGAGCGGTGGTTTTAGCTTGCGTATAAATTATCAAGGGAATGCTTCTTGCATGGCTCAGCTAGAGTGTATAAATAATATTAACGCACAAAAGATTTTTGCAGATTATTATACAAAACATAAAGATTTAATCGGACTCAAAGATATTAAAACAATTATTAATACAATATCCGAATTAGCAAGTAATGATGTATTTGAAGAAACAGAGTTGAAAACTGTTATTGATAAGATTTCACAATATAAAAATGGTTGTCTTTTGCCAACATTTACATTGTCATATAATTTAAATACATTGGATGTTAACAATCAGCAAGATATTGCGGAAATACTTGTTGAAAAAACAATAGAAGGTCTAAAACTTATTGGACAAGACGATATCTTTAAAAATGAATTTCTAAAAACAGAAACAATAATAAGCCGTTAAATTTGAGTCAAAAATGTCACGTTTGCATAAAGCAGAAGAAATAATTGAATTAGCAATGATGTTTCAAAACAGTTATACAGGCTTATGTATAGACGATATTAAAAACCATTTTGAATGTTCACGCAGGTCAGCAGAAAGAATGAAAACAGTTTTGTTTGAGATGTTTCCCGACAAAATTGAAGAAATTGACAAAAACGACAAAAAGAAATATTGGCGATTTGTCAAAGGTACAATGAACTCTCTAATATCTTTTAGTGCTGATGATTTTGCTAATTTAGAGTATCTGAAAGGTTTATCTAATGATGAAACAAGACAAAAACAGCTTGATGAACTTACTGCAAAGATAAAGGCTTTAACTCCTCAAAAAAATTTAAGAGCATTAGAAACTGATATTGAAGCGACACTGGAATCAGAAGGGGTTGCAGTAAGGCAGTATTCAAGAGTTAAAACCGACAGTAAAACTATGGGATTACTGCGTAATGCAATATTATCATTTAAGAAAATTTGCTTTACTTATAATTTTGGCAACAATCAAAAAGACATAACTCTTAATCCTTACGGAATAATTATTGCAGAAAAATACTATCTTTTAGGCTATAACGAGTATGTAGCCGATTTAAGACTTTATAAGTTAGACAAAATCAGTAATTTAGCCGTACTTGATAAATATTTTGAAAAAGACGAAACTTTTAATTTAAAAGAATACTGCAATAAATCTTTTGGAATCTATCAAGAAACACCGATAGACATTACATTAGAGTTTGATAAAACGGTAGCAAATGATGTACTTAACTATCATTTCCACCCAACACAAAAGGTTAAAGAACTAAAAAACGGCAATATTCAAGTAAAATTTACATCAGGCGGAACATATGCAATATGCCAAGAACTGTTTAAGTTGGGTACAAGTGTCAAAATCAAGAAACCAAGCTGTTTTAAGGCTTATTATAAAGAATATCTGACAAACGTACTAAAAAATTTATAAATTTGTTTATAAATATAACGAGAGGTTACTGCGTTAATCACAGTTAAATTTTTATTGTTTTTTAATATAAATATTTATAAATATCATCAAAAGTCAAATCCTGTTTATTTTGGAATTAGTTTTGTGTATGATTTGTATATGGCTAATCAATATAAAAAAAATCCTACATGGTGCGAATTAAAATTAAGTACTGGTAATCTTGATGATATTGGACAAATAAGTCATGAACACGAACTAATTCTTGACCCACGAACATATACTGTTTACTTTTTTGGTAATAGCGTAACTTTAAAAGCTCAAGAATACAAATTTTTAAGAGCGATATTGACTAAAAAAGGGGAAAGAGTAAGTGCAAGTTTTTTAATGAAACAAATAAAATCAAAATGTAAAATTGAGTTAAGGCAAAATTTATCATACAGAGTTAAAAGCAAAATAAAAGCTAAATTAAAACAAATTTCTACGGAATTAATTCCATTAGATGATAATAATTGGGTATTAGTAGACCAAAATTATGAACAAAACCGTAAAGATACTACGATAAATGGGCAATTTATTTATTATCAAACTTTTGATTTTGAACACTATTTTGACATGCTGATTAGTGTGAAAGATAAGTATTATTATACTGATTTTCGCCCTGCTTAATAAAATGTTACAAATCCTACAACTCAATAGTAGTGCCTTTTTACTGATATATTATTGAAATCCGTATTATATCTGCATTATAAATTCAAATAAATTCAATTTTTATAAACCGAGATTTTTTGGCTTATATTTTCTAACATATTGAAAATATCAAACTTACTTTTGACGATATAGAAAATACTGTAAAATACTTGTAGATATTGAGTTTGCACTTGATTAAATTAAATTATTTGATATAAAATAAAATTAAGGACAAAACAAAAAAAGGAGGTAAAAATGAAACCTAAATAAAAAGCACTCTAAACAGAAAGTTCAAAGTGCAAAAACAAATTTTCTAAAAATATTATAATAAAAAATTAAAATATTACAAGTACATTTGACCTTTCTGCTCTAATTTGTTGGAACTATTTACGAAATGCTGATACTTCATTGTGCCAGTATAGTTTGTAATAAAAAAAAGGAAAATAACTATGAATAATATTAATATTCTAAGGAAGTGGTCAAGTTTTGCAACATTTCCCTGCAAACCAAACTCAAAAATTCCTGCAACAAGAAACGGATTTAAAGATGCTCAATTCGGGCAAGATGTAGTAGCTATGGTAAATCAAGGCTACAATGTGGCTATAGCTTGTGAAAAATCAGGAGTTATTGTTATAGATGTTGATTATCACAATGAAAAATCAACAGCTATGGAAGATTTAAAAGATCTTGGAGTAAAACTCGGGGTGGAATTACCTTATACACTTACACAAGCAACAGCAAGTGGAAATGGCAGACATCTTATCTATTCGGCAAAAGGAATCAATAATCCTCGTGGAAAAATAGGACAATTTTGTGACATTAAATATAGAGGATATGTAATGATTGCACCGTCATCTATTGATGGACGTCAGTATCAAATCATTGATGGAGTTGATGACAATGGTAACTTTATTATATCCGAATTGCCACAGGCTTGGGTTGATTATATTAACAAAGGTGTGCCAACTTTGCCCACATCTGCTCGGATGTCAAAAGTAAAAGAAGTAGTGCCTAAAATTTACAAGCATATTGATGTTGAAAAAATGTTCAGCGGTTGTAATTTTTTAGCATATTGTCGTGATAATGCTGATACGTTAAGTGAACCTGAGTGGTTTAGTATGGTTTCAGTATTGGCTCAAATCGAAAATTCAGATGACCTTATACACACATTATCAGAGCCATATCCTAAGTACACTTTTGATGAAACCCAAAAGAAAATAGATAATGCTCGCAAATTCGGGCATTCTCAAAGTTGTGCATATATTTCAGAAAACTATTCTGAAATATGTAAAGATTGTAATTATACAAAAAACGTAAAGGACGTGAAATTATGTCAGATATAAATATACAGAATAATTTAGAGGGTAATAACCCTATCGATAAAGGTAAAAAGACTATTGATGAGCTTTTTGAAGAATACAAAAAACAATTACAAACTCTAACTTTTATTTCAACATTTTTTATTAAATACAATCCTGATGAATACATTTTACCAAGGTCAAATAAATTCTTATATCAGAAGTGGAATAGAACTTACATTGTTGACATAAAAAAAGGCAAACTGAATTTCAGTTTAAAAGCTAATTTTATTATTACTGATGTAAAAGAATGCACCCTTATCTATAATGATAAGAGTGGCAAATTACCACTAAAATATTATTTGGTAACGTTGAAGAATGCAAATGGCAAGATTGAAAAGGATTTAGAAATTGCAAACAATTCAAAATCAGACTATAAACAGTTTCAATCTGATATAAACAGCCGATATAATGATTTTGCAATAAATATGACTGAAAGCGAATTTAAGACTTTTGTGGCAGAATTTATCTCACCCAAAATAGCAAGTAATGCTCTAATATACACTAATGCAGGCATTTTAGAACAAGACAAGTTTTTATATGAAAATGCACTTGCGTCAAAAGACGGTATTATTTGGGCTGATGAAAAAGGTTATATTCAAACAGGTGAAAATACTTTTATTAAAATGGCAGAATCTACTCATTATCTTCCAAAACTCGCTAAAAGTACCAAAACAGGCAAAGAAATCGCACAAGAACTAATGACAAACGTAGTTGAATGTTGGAGTGATGATATTATAATACCTTTAATGACACTAGGACATATGATTATGTCAGTTTATTTTGAAGAATTTGTAAAAAGATATGGTGTACCGACTTTAATGCTATTTGGCGAAACAGGTACAGGAAAATCGACACTTGTAACGGTAGGTTTATCAATATTTGGTATGCCAAGAGATGCATTATCATCAGGTGGTTCAACTGCAAAAAGTAATGAATATTTTAGTTCCAAATACAATGGAATGGTTATAGGAACTGATGATGTGAAAGGACAAACGCTTAACTCAACTAATTTTACGGCTCTTGTAAAAGGTGCGTATAAAGCTATTCCGAGACACAGAATGTTACCATACGGGCGTGGTGTTGAAAATATTCATATTTGTTCGCCTTTGGCTTATTCAACTAATGACCCTTTACCAAATTTACATGAAGTGGTAAATCGTCTTAATATTGTTGAAATATTTGGAAAGGTATTTAAATCTGATAAATTCAAATATCATGAAATTGATAAAGGTAGCAATAATAACTTAAAGGAATTGTCTCTGATACTTCCTGAAATGCTGAAATATAGTACTAGTGATGTTTTAGAATTATATGACAGAACATTCCAAATTCTTGAAGTATCAGTTAAAGATACCCAAAAGCGTGTTATTAACAATATTGCATATGCATATACGGGAGCATTATTGCTATTAGATATAAGCGGAGTACAGATTGACAATTTGGATGATAAGTTTATTGAATATGCAAAAAATCAAGTTACCAAATATGAAAACCTTAAAAACGTAGTTGATAGAGTTCTGGCTGAAATCCCGGTATTATGTCAGCTTGGAGTTCTTGAAAAAGACACACATTTTAGGCTTATGGAAGAAAAAATAGATAATAATTTAGAGGAACTTCAAATTCGTTTTAACAAGGGAGTAATTTTGTCAGCAATTAACAAATATTATTCACATGATAAGTCAAAACATATTGATGAAAGCCTTTTTACAAGTTATGTAAAAAATCATCCCCGTTTTAGAGGTAATAAATCAGTACGTTTTAATGACAAAAATATTCCTGCACACTCTTTATGTTTCAGCGTGGTAGGTTTAGAAGATTATGCAGACTTTGGTTCTATGATATCGCCTATATCATACCAAGAGTTTGCAGCTGACCTTGAAAGTTATAAGCGTAATAACATGTAATCGTAATGCAATTACACCTCAAAGGTAATCAGGTATTATCTTTGAGGTGTATTCTGCCATGCTGTAATTTTGTAATCATAAAAAATATAAAAATATAATAAAAAATGATAGAACTTAAAACCGGTGATATAACAATAAACTTACTCCATAATACCTCTCAAAGTACTCCAGAGAGGGATTTTGAGCTGCTTGTTGATTATGTCAATGTGCTTAAAGAGATTTATGATGATACAAAACTTCATGAAGATGTAGCAAGTTGATTATAAGTATTATAAAATAAGTTTAGGAGTCAAGAATATGGAAAAAGCAGTTATTTACGTAAGAGTATCATCAGAAGAACAAGCAAAACATGGTTTTAGCATTGACAATCAAAAAAGACAATGTGAAGAATTTGCAGAACGTAATGGCTATTATGTCATTAAAACTTTTGTTGATGAGGGTAAATCTGCTAAAAATCTTGATAGACCTGAAATACAAGATTTAATGGCCTATTGCGGTAAAAAGAAGAATGATATTAAAGCAGTTATCATTTGGCGATTAGACCGTATTTCAAGAAACAACGAAGATTACCATGGTGCATTAAGACCATTGTTTGAACGTAAGGGAATTAAGTTATTGTCAGCTACAGAGGCCAATGTTAATACTATAGAAGGCGATTTAATGCGTAATATCGGCATGAGTTTTGCTGAATACGAAAGAAAAGTTATAGGTGTTAGAACTCTTGCAGGGTTAAGACAAAAGGCACAACAGGGCGAATATCCGCATAAAGCACCTATCGGTTATAAAAATATTTCAAGAAAAGACGGTTCAAAAACAATAATCATAGACAAAGATTATGCTTTTTATGTAAAACAAGCTTTTAATTTGTATGATAGTGGTATGTACTCATTAAGAAGTCTTACTGAAAAACTGTATCAAGACGGATTAAGAACTTTAAAAGGTAAAAGAGTAGCTAAAACAACTATTGAATTTATGCTCAAAAATATTTTCTATACTGGTGTATTTAAGTTTGAAGATAAAATTTATGAAAATGCTAAACATAAGGCTATTATAAGTAAAGAACTGTTTTATAGAGTACAAGACAGACTAATTGACCCAAATAAAGCAAGAAAACACAGTTATACTTTTGCTTATACTGGTTTAATCCATTGTGGTCATTGTGGTTGTTTATTGACTGCTGAATTTAAAAAGGGCAAATATGCTTATTATCATTGCACAGGCAATAAAGGTGGTAACTGTAAAAGAGACTATATTAATGAAACAAAAATAGACAAATCTATTGCAGAAATTTTGAAACTTATCATAATTCCGCAAGCAATGAGAGAAAGAATATCAAACGAGTTAAAAGTGTTACACGACAAGAAAAACGGCTATTCAAGAGATGTAAAAGATAATATTCTAAAACAAATCAAAACATTAGACACAAGAATTGAGAATGCGTTTACTCTCAAATTGGACAACACTATAACTCATGATTTTTGGAAAACTCAAAATGACAAATTCCAAAATGAAAAAGACAGGCTCTTAATTCAACTTGAAGAAATGAATGAGTTAGATAAACAATTTTACGAAAAAGCCGACATATTACTTGGTTTTACAGATAATGCGTATGACTATTTCATAAAGGGAAATGTTGCTCAAAGAAGAAAAATACTTGAAATTATATCAGAAGAAATCACATACAAAGATAAACATTTTGACATAAAATTAAAACCAGTATTCCAAACAATAGCAGAAAATCAGTATAATTTGACCCATAATTTTGCCAACAATCGAACTCTGGAAACAGGTATTATAAAAGGGGTTGAAACCTGTTCAACCCCTAAATATAGAAAAAACTCCCCAGGTTGGACTCGAACCAACAACCTACCGGTTAACAGCCGGTTGCTCCGCCATTGAGCTACTGAGGAATATATATTTCTTATTATTGTGCCTTGCAACATTGATTGCTAAGGCTTATGTACTTATTATAAAATAAAAAATTTTTATTGTAAAGTACTTTTTTTAATTTTTTTAGTTAATTGAGGATAATTTTACAAGGTTATGGAAATCTTCATGACGGGCTGAAAGCTCGCTGAAGGTGCCTATATCAACTATTTTCCCGTCTTTTAAATATATGAGCTTATTGCATGCTTTTAAAGTTGATAGTCTGTGTGCGATTGCAATAATGGTTTTTGAAGTGCTTAATGTTTTAAGCATTTCGGTTATTTCATTTTCAACCTGAACATCGAGTGCAGATGTTGCTTCATCAAAAATTAAAATTTCCGAATCTCTGTAAAGTGCACGAGCGATTGCCAAACGCTGTTTTTGTCCTTGAGACAAACCGTTTGAGCCGATTATTGCATTAGAGTTAATTCCTTGAGGGTATTCTTCTATAACATCATAAATTTGAGCTGCCTTTAATGCTTTTATCACACCTTCTTCGTTAATCTCAGAGCATCCCCATGCTACGTTTTCTTTGAAGGATTTATCTATCACATTCACCTGTTGAGGTACATAACCTATCATGCGGCGGAATTTTTGATAATTTTTTTTGTTGAGTTTTGTGTTATCAACAATGATTTCACCCGAATCGGGAGGTAAAAGCCCCATTATTACATCGGCAAGAGTGCTTTTGCCGGCGCCTGACAACCCTATAATACCTATAAAATCACCTTTTTTAATTTCAAGAGATAAGTTTTTTAAGACTTTTTTGTTTTCATTGTATGAGAAATTAATATTTTTCAGAATGATTTTATCCATAAAGTTCAGTTTTTCAAAACTGTCAGTTTCGTATTTTTTAAACTCAGCAAGATTGCATTCTTCATATTCAGAATTAATTCTTTTAACAAAGCCTCTGGAATTATTGATGACTATAATTGAAGCCTGAATTCTGTTAAGTGCAGGTGCTATTCTGAAAATGGCAGCAACCATAATTGCAAATGAAGATATTAATTTTGCATTGTCTGTAATATTTTGAATCGAAATAATTCCTGCAAGAATAAATAATGAACAAATAATCAAAAGCTCAATTATATATGGTGGAATTCCGCCGTAAAAGCCTTGAAGCTTTTGGATATTCCTGAATGAAATTTCTTTTTCCATGTAGTTATCAAAGAATATTTTTTCTGCTGAAAGTATTTTCAAATCTTTAATATTAGATATATTTTCCAGCATTGCGGTTTTATATTTTTCGAATTCTGAGGCAATATTAGCGTTTAAATCAGCCATTCTTTTTTTGAAAAATAAGTTTTGTGAATATAATGATACCGCAGAGAAAATAATTGTTACTATTGCAGGTTTTGGAAATTTAATCAGTAATAGTCCGATTATCATTATCACGATAATTGCGTTGGTAATTAGATTTAACCCTCTCATAATAAAACCGTCAATAGATTGGTTGCATAAGATATCCAATACAAAGAGTTTGTCTGTAACGGATGTTTTCATTGTTTCTTTGTATGGTGCATATATATAATATTCCATAAAATTTTTTGTAATGTCTTTTTTCCAATTGACAACAAACTTATTTTGAATATATTGAGAAAATATTATAAAAACATTTTTTAAGAGGAAAACAAAAAAGACGCAAAAACCTATTAAAAGTCCTGCTTGTGTATTATTAGGGATTTTTAAAAACGGTATTTGCGATGATAATGTATTCGGTGCAATAATAAGCATGATAAACGGATAAATAAGCGCCAAACCCAAAAATTCCATAAAACCGGCAATTAATGAAAGTCCCATAAAACCACAGAGGCTAAGGTATCTTCCTTTGCCATAGTAGTGAATAAATTTTTTAAAGTTTTCTAAAAACATGTTAAACCTTATGAAATTATTAAGATATAGAATATTTTCGTAATATACTATATAATCATGGTAAAGGAAGGAGTTAATTATGTCAAATCCTATATTAAATGAAGACAGATTTGGTTCACAGGAAAGAATACTTGAAGGAGAACCGATGTCTATTGAAGGTACTGTTGGAAAGATTTTTATGCTTTTCGCATGCTTAATAGCAGGTGCTGCTATAAGTATTTATTCGCTATTTACTTCACCGGGATTGGTTCCTGTAATGATGGGAGCCGGTGCAATCATCGGTTTAGTATTGGTAGTTGCTACAAGCTTTAATGTAAAGATTGCCAAATACACAGCAGCACCTTATGCATTTTTTGAAGGGTTGGTGCTGGGTGCATTTTCTATGTTTTTTGAAGCACAATGGCATGGAATAGTTTTACAGGCAATACTCGGCACATTTGCTGTATTATTTGTAATGCTTATGCTTTATAAAGCAAAAATGATTCAATACACTGATAAATTTGCAGCTGTTTTAAAAACTGCAATTCTTTCAGTACTTGTTATTTACTTAATTCAAATAGTAGCAATGTTTTTTGGACGCAGTATACCTCTTATTTGGGAAGCTGGAATTGTCGGAATAGGTTTCAGCCTGCTTGTTGTTGTAATAGCTGCAATGGCGTTAATTCAAGACTTTTTCTTTATTGAAACAGCTTCTCAAAACATGTTGAGTAAAGATTATGAATGGTATGGAGCAATGGGTTTAATGATTACTCTTGTATGGCTTTATACCGAAATCTTAAGATTACTTGCAAAGTTAAACAGCAGGAATTAAAAAAAAAGGACTCATAAAAGAGTCCTTTTTTTTATATTAAATTACCGTATATTTTACCGTTTTCATATTTTATAATTTCTATTTTCTGCAAAGTATTTAATAGTTTTTCATCTTTTGAATCAATGAGTACAGTCAGGTAATTTCTTGTAACTCCTTTCAAAAGGCCTGTTTTTTTACATCTGTGTTTTTCTATTAAAATCTCGTGTGATGTTCCGATATTTTTATTTATAAATTCAATATGTTTTAACGCCGAAAGAGCTTTTACAACATCTGCTCTGATTTGTCTTATTTTTTCATCAACCTGATTTTCGGCTTTAGCCCCGACTGTTCCCTCTCTTATGGAATACGGGAATGTATGGATTTGTGAAAGTCCTGAAATTCTTAGATTTTCAACAGTAGTTCTGAAATCTTCTTCACTTTCTCCTGCATAACCTGTAATTATATCGCTTCCCAAGAACGGTAAATCAAACATGCCGTTTATTTTTTCAATTTGTTTTAAATAATCTTCTACCTTGTAAAATCTATTCATTGCTCGAAGTGTTTTATTGCATGCCGATTGAAGTGAAAGGTGAAAATGCGGACAGAATTTTTCTGAGGTTTTAAGAAATTCGAGCATTTCATCAGTTATTTCAAGCGGGTTAAGAGAACCTAAACGATATCTTTCTATTGTAGTTTTGCTTTCTATTTCTTTTAATAAGTCAAGAAGTTCAAGCCCGATATCTTTTCCCCATTGTCCTATGTGTATGCCTGTTAAAACTACTTCTTTAAAACCGTGTTTTGAAAAATTGTTAATTTGTTCAAGTATAAAGTTAACATCAGCGCTTCTGCTTTTTCCCCTTGCAAAAGGAATTATGCAATATGAACATCTGTTGTCGCATCCGTCTTGGATTTTAAGACTTGCTCGTGTTTTTGTCATATCTTTCAACACAGCTTTATTAAATTCTTTTAGCTCCATAATATCAGCGGCTTTAGATTTTGTGCCGATATTTTTTATTTGTTTTAAAGTTTGAAACATATAAAGCTTTTCATCATTGCCTATAACATAATCAATAAATTCATTTTCAAGCAGTTTATCTTTTTCTATTTGCGCAACACAGCCTGTAAGAACAGTTAAAACTTGAGGGTTTTTATGCTTTGCAGAGCGTAAAAGATATAATGCTTCATTGTCACTTTTATGTGTAACAGTGCATGAATTAAGAATATATATATCAGCATCCGTTATATTATTAACTTTTATTAATCCGTTGTTTTGCAGATTTTCCGTAATAACAGAGCTTTCAAACTGGTTTGATTTGCATCCCATAGTGTGAATGTAAAATCTTTTATCTTCTTGTGGGTGATGTATTAAGCTTTCCATTCCTGTATAATATATAAAATAAAATTGGTTGTAAATATTCTTAACAAAAAACTTAATTTTGAGCAAAAAATTTTACTTTTCGGTTTTAATACATTATAATTAAAGTGCGAAAGTGTAGGTGTGTATAATGCAAGTTTCGGCAATAGGGAATCCTAATTTTCAGGGCAGACGTGACAGAATTGATGAATTAATCAGCCTTGATGACAATGCAGTACAAAAAGTAGCTTATTTAAAAACTTACTCCCCTCAAGAAGAAAAGAAACATAGAAAAATTACTAATGGTTTATTCTATGCAGCTCCGATTGCAGCTGGTTTAGGTGCAGCATTATTTACCCGCGGAAAATCTAAAATCTTTTCAAAGGAAGTTTCAGGTTTGGCAGCCCGTGCTGCAAACGGATTGAAAACAACTGCTTTATGGGGCGGTGCTCTTGCAGCTATTGATTTACTCGGAGCAGCTAAAAAGAAATTAGCTCAAAATTCTCCTGAAGTTCGCAGATTTGATCAGGAACATCCGTTCTTATCTTTAGGCACAATGCTTGCAGCAGGATTTGGAGTGCTTGCTCTTGTCGGAAAAGGTGCTGGAAAACTTGCTGCAATGAAAGCTCCTAAAGTATTGCAAAAATATACGGTTAAAACAGCTAAATTCATAAATAATAACAGTGTAATCGGAAAAATGAAATCCGGATTGAATAAATTGGCAGGTAAAACTCCTTCTGCTTTAAAAGAAGCAGGCTCCGTAGCTCTTGATTGGGCTCCTCAAGCTCTTTTACTTGGAGGTTTGTTCCATTCTATTTCTCATGCTTCTGCAAAGAACAGAGAATTCGCACAAAATTATAATGAATTAAAGGAAAAGCAGTTAAACCTTTCTAAAGCTCGTCAGCGTGAACTTCTTTTGCAAAATGATTTCCTGATGCAGGAAGTGGAAAATAGAGAAAATATTGCGCTTGTTAAAGAGCCTTTAAAGGATTTACCTGAAGAAGTCATAGAAAAAATTAATGATATTCATCAAGCAGTAGAGCAAATTAATGATATTCCTCAAGAAAATGTCTAAATAAAAAGTTAGTGTGTAGATTAAGAAAGACAGTCAAAATGATGGCTGTCTTTTTAATTTACTTTGTTTAAATAAGTTTTGGTAAGTATACACCCGAGTATAAACCCGCATAATGTGAATTCTATATAATGCATAATATTTCCGTTGAAAAAGTAATTATTTATTACAGTTCCGCATATAAAGATTCCTATAACAGACAAAACAAATTTACTTTCTAAAATTTCGTTCGATGCAAGCATATAAAGGCTGATAAATGAATATATAAATGTTTTTATTGCAAATGTTACTGACGGATGCGGATTTAAAGAACATATACATACAAACAAGAAAAATAAGATACAGAAAGTTTTTGATAAAAAAGCTTTCCAATCAATTTCTTTTTCTTTATATAACGTATCAATATTGGATTGATTAATAGCTGTTTCATATTCTTCTACTGTAATTACACTTTTATCTTTTAATGTATCTATACACTCTTTGTAACAAGTGTTAACGCTGATTTCTATTTTTGCAAGAAGTTTTTTATCATCAAATTTTAGCTTCGTGCTTTTTTTTAGAATTTCATAAATTGTAAAATTAATTCTTTGAAGTATTGCATCCCAATAAGCTTGAGGAATTGTTGAGCGCATCAAGTCTATACATTTATGATAAGTCCATTCTGCTATTATTTGAGTTAATAATGCAGCATTTTCATCGCTTATTTTAAGGTTTTCAGTAACATGTTTTGCTGCAATGGTTGCATATTCTTTTACTGCATTTTCACATATTTTCTTTCAAACACATTTAAATCATCAGGCAGAACATTATCAGCCTGATTAAGCAATTCCTCTATAAATTCGTTATATTTAAAATTGGACACCTGCTCCAAATAAAACTCTCCTTCTTTTAATTCTTTTCCCTTTCTCATATATTTTTAACCATTTTCCGGAATTAATTTACATATACTTAGCAAAAAAAATTTTTTTAAGTTTTTATATTTCCCAAAGGAGATAATATGATTAGTTTAATTCCTGCTGTTTCGTTTAGTAATAATTATCAATCAAGAAATAATATAGTACCTCCCTCTTTTCAAGGCAAAGATGTAATAAGCAGATATGTAAAGCCTGTTGAAAATAAACACTTGCCGCTTCTGGATAAATTACAGGAATTTTTTACAGGCGTTGCAAAAATGCTTAAAGCGCAGCAAAAGACTTTGAAAACTCAAAGCGGAAGTTTAAATGTTTCAGATATTGCAGAACCTATTCCACAGGCTGTTATTCAATTTGATAAATTAAAATCAATGACAGTAAAACCTAAAAAATTTAAAGCTCCTGACGGAACAAGGCTTGATTTATGTCATTTTGAATTTGATGATTCTAAAAGAATTTCAAAATTTGATGTCATATCTTCTGATAATAAAGCATCATCGCTAAAAGGAAATATATTTGCTTATAACAATCATAGAGCCGATAAACATCCTATCAGAGAAAATGAACAGGAAAGTGTAAATAAAATTTTTGACAGATATTCCTCAGATATTATAAATATAATAAAGAAATATCAAAAGAAACTATCATAAATTAAATTAAATAAAAAAAACGGAGCCAGCAATGACTCCGTTTTTCTATATGATGATTGAATTATTTCATCAATTCGCCGACAGCTTTGTATACAGCCATACGTTTTGCCGCATCTTCTTCAGCCTGGTTGTAAAGTGCTTCAGCAGCTTCAGGATTTGTTTTAAGCAATTGCTTATAACGTCCTTCGCTTCTGATGAAGTCTTGGTAGCTTCCTTTAGGGTCTTTAGCATCCCAAGTGAACGGAACTTCATTAGCAGGGTTGTATCTGTATAATGGGAAGTATCCTGCTTCAACAGCACGTTTTTGTTCTGTTTGAGTTTTGCTCATATCGATACCGTGAGCGATACATGGAGCGTATGCAAATATGATTGATGGTCCATCGTATGCTTCAGCTTCTTGGAACGCTTTAAGAGTTTGACCTCTGTCAGCACCCAATGCTACTGATGCAACGTAAACATAACCATAAGACATACTCATTAAGCCCATGTTTTTCTTGTAAGTTTTCTTACCGCCGGTAGCAAACTTCGCAACAGCACCTGTTGGTGTTGATTTAGAAGCTTGACCGCCTGTGTTAGAGTAAACTTCGGTATCAAGAACAAGGATGTTAACATTTTGGTTTTGAGCCAATACGTGGTCAATACCGCCGTAGCCGATATCGTTAGCCCATCCGTCACCACCGATAATCCAGATTGATTTATCAGTGAAGTAGTCTTGAAGTTCTCTTACTTTAGCTAAATCAGGACAATCAACATCTGCGTATTTAGCAAGAACTTCTTTTACTTTATCTTGAGCCGCAACAGCTTCATCAGTTTTTGAGTTATCCCAATGAGTTAAAGCTGCTGTTAATGCTTCTCTAATATCAGCAGGAGTTTTATCATTTTCGATAACTTTTTGTGCATAAGATCTCAATAAAGTTCTGTTTGAATCAACAGCTAATCTCATACCAAAACCGAATTCAGCGTTATCTTCAAATAATGAGTTTGCCCAAGCCGGACCTCTGCCATCCTTGTTAGTTGTATAAGGAATAGTCGGGAATGTACCTGAGTAAATTGAAGAACATCCTGTTGCGTTAGCTACGATTACGTTTTCACCAAACAATTGAGATACCAATTTAACATAAGGTGTTTCTCCGCATCCTGCGCAAGCTCCTGAGAATTCAAATAACGGTTTTCTAAGCATTGCACCTTTAATTGTTTTAGTAGTGTTTTTGCCCATTACGTTATCAGGTAATTCATCAAAGAATTTTTCGTTAACCAATTCACAAACTTCAACTTCTTTTTCAATTGTTGACCAAGTTAAAGCTTGTTTTTCAGGGTTTTTGTTTGCAGGACATTGGTCAATACAAACACCGCATCCTGTACAATCTTGACAATATACTTGAACTCTGAATTGTTCACCGTTATCAGCAGGTCTTGCGTCAATTGTTTTGAATGATTCAGGAGCATCTTTCATATTATCTTTTTCGATTAATTTAGTTCTGATAGCTGCGTGCGGACAAGCTGAAGCACAGATACCGCATTGAATACAGTTTTCAGGGTTCCAGTGAGGAACACGTGGTGCAATACCGCGTTTTTCCAGGCAAGCTGTGCCTGTTGGAATAACACCGTCATTTGACATAGCTGAAACAGGAATGTCATCACCTTTTTGTCTCATTGAAGGTTCAATGATTTTCTTAGCAAAATCACTTGCATCATCAGAGATTAATTTAACATCTTCAGCAGCGCAAACACCGTCTAAAGAAGCAGGTATTTCAACTTCTTCACAAGCATCGACAGCTGCATCGATTAATGCTAAGTTCATATTAACAACATCGTCGCCTTTTTTCTTGAATGTTTTCTTAGTCATTTCTCTCATACCTTCTAAAGCTTGTTCAAAAGGAATGATTCCTGAAACTTTAAAGTATGCAACCATCATAACTGTGTTTGCACCTTTACCGCGTAATCCCGGTTGTTTTTCAATAAGAGATTCAGCATCAATGTTGTAGAATTTGATTTTCTTGTTGATTATAGTTTCCTGCATTTCTCTTGTAAGGTGTGAGAATGCTTCTTCTTTGCACCAAGGGCTGTTAAGCAAGAAAGTACCGCCTTCTTTAATACCTCTTAACAAGTCATATCTGCCGATGTATGCATGAGTTGAACAAGATACAAAGTCAGGAGCTGTAATAAGGTATGTAGATTTAATAGGCTGGTCTCCGAATCTCAAGTGAGAAACTGTAACGCCGAATGATTTTTTAGAGTCATAAGCAAAGTATGCTTGAGCATCTTTGTTTGTATATTGACCGATGATTTTAATTGAGTTTTTGTTAGCACCAACGGTACCGTCAGAACCAAGTCCCCAGAACATACAGTTTGTAGTTCCTTCAGGTTCTGTAACGATGTGTTCTTCAACTTTTAATGATTTGTGAGTTACATCATCTTCAATACCTACTGTGAAACCGTGGAAACCATTGTTTTCAGCGTGTTTGTAAATAGCAAATACCATTGACGGTGTAAATTCTTTAGAAGATAAACCGTAACGTCCGCCGATTACTCTGATGTCTTTGTTTTCTAAAGCTGCAACTACATCAAGATATAAAGGTTCACCGATAGCACCCGGTTCTTTAGTTCTGTCAAGAACAGTGATACGTTTAACTGATGAAGGTAAAGCTTCGTTGAAGCGTTTAACGTCAAACGGTCTGTATAATCTAACTTTAACCAAACCGTATTTAGTTCCGCGTTTAGCGTTCAAGTATTCGATAGTTTCTTCAATAGTTTCGCATCCTGAACCGATAGCTACGATTACGTCAGTTGCATCAGGAGCACCTACGTAATCAAATGGATGGTATTGTCTTCCTGTAACTTTAGCAACTTTATCCATATATTCTTGAACAATATCAGGAACAGCATCATAGTATTTGTTAACTGTTTCACGTCCTTGGAAGTAAACATCGGTATTTTGTGCGCCGACTTTACAAACAGGAGCTTCAGGCCTTAATGCTCTTTTTCTGAATTCTTCAATATATTTAGGTTCTACTAATTTAGCAATATCTTCATAAGAAATTTCTTCAATTTTGTGTACTTCGTGAGAAGTTCTGAAGCCGTCAAAGAATTGCAAGAACGGAACTTTAGATTTGTAAGTTGCAAGGTGTGCAACTAAAGCTAAATCCATTTCTTCTTGAACAGAGTTAGCAGCTAACATTGCATAACCTGTGTTGCGGCATCCCATTACGTCTGAGTGGTCGCCGAAAATTGCTAATGATTGAGCAGCCAATGCTCTTGCTGATACGTGAATTACGTGTGGCAGCATTTCCCCTGCAACTTTGTGCATAACAGGAATCATCAGTAATAAACCTTGTGAAGCAGTGTATGTAGAAGTTAAAGAACCTGCTGCAAGAGAACCGTGCACAGCACCTGCTGCACCTGCTTCAGATTGCATTTCAGCAACTCTTACTTCTTCACCCCAGATATTTTTTTTGTGTTGTGAAGCCCATTCGTCAACCCATTCACCCATTGTAGATGAAGGAGTGATTGGATAAATTGCGGAAACCTCGCTTAATGCATACGCAATATGCGCTGCAGCGTAGTTGCCGTCAACTGTTATAGTTTTTCCTGGCATAATTAGCAAACCTCCTTATTTAATGCTATTACTTAATTATACTTTACCATTACATTTTAATACAAACATATTTTTTTGACAAAATTTAATTTATACTTTATAATCGCACATGTATCATTTTTGTAATAATTTATACCGATTAGGCAATATTTAGTGATAACCTGTTTTTATATAAATGTGTGGAGTTGTGACGTATGACCAGACTTAAAGCAATAGATAGACTGAATAAAAGAGTGCCTCCTATGAAACCAAAGGTAGAAAATATTGCCAACGGTATTACAAATGCTGTTAAAAAAGCAAGAAAAAGAATCGGGGGGGGGGCATCATCTAAGCTTGAGCGTTCTCCAGAAAGCGATGTACTTGTACGAAGTAATGCTAAAACCTCGACTGCACAAAGAAAAGCAGAAGGTAAAAAGGTTGATACAAAAACTCGTTTAGGTGATTTTTTAGTATCTCAAAATAGAATCTTAGCTGAAAAATATATGGATGATTTAGAGCGGGTAGCGCAACTGATACCTGAAGCTTCTTTTTATAGAGAATTAAATACTACTAATACAAAAGAGCTCCCATCAATTTTGGATAAATTAGGAAAAAGAACAGAACAATATTCTGAACGCGGTTATTCAGGTGTAATCAGGGATGGCGTTAGAGCAACTATGTTTATTCCTGAAGCGGATAAAAATTATGTCAAAATTGTCAAAGAAATGCAAAAGAAAGGGTACAAGATAGCAAAAACTTTTGCAGAAGACTCTAAAGGAAACATTATACTTGATAAAAACGGTGTTCCAAAAATGGTAGACGATATTGATGTCAGATTTGGTGATAATGCTGTTCTTTCAGGGTATGAAGATGTTCAGATGCGTTTTGAGAAAAATGGAAATCTTTATGAGTTGTTAATTTTGCCGGGACCTAATTATTTGGCAACAAAAAACAAAGAGCATGAACTTGTTTATGAAAATTTCAGAAAATATGATACATTTGTAAAAGACGATGGTGCTAAAGAAATTATCAAAGCTATTAAAAAAGAATATCATAAATTAACAAGAGCGCTTTATACAGAAGCAAAGCACCGTGATGTATCAGGAGCTAATAAGTCAGAACAAATTACTTTTACACAGGAAAGTGTTGATACCGTTGATAAGCTGTTTAAATCATTAAAAACGTTATTTCTTGGTAAATTTAATGCCCAACCGCCAAGTAAGCGTTCTAAACCAAGCTTTAAACAAACCAAAACATATGAAAATCTTGATGCTGTGGAACAAAAGTTGCGTAAAGTTATAGATTTGTATAGTCCTGTCGATTAATTATAACAACATTTTCTATATGATAGGTATGGCAAAACATATCAAAAGGCTGAATGCTTTCTATTGTGCATCCTTTTTCTTTGAGGTATTTTAAATCCCGTGCAAGCGTTGCAGGATTACAGCTTACATAAATTATTTTACCCTTTGAAAGGCGGTATGCCTCATCTAAGCTTTCTTTTGAACAGCCTTTTCTCGGCGGATCAAGGATTATAGCGTCGAATTTACGTTTAGTTTTTTGGAAGAATTTTGCCGCATCCATATTATGAATTTCTACATTTTCAATATTATTTAATTTAATAATTTCTGATGCAAAATTTACGGCTTCTTTATTTTCCTCTACACTGACAACCTGCTTGCAGCAATCGCATACACTTATTCCAAAAGAAGTTACACCTGCATAGGCATCAAGTACTGTGGGGTTTTCGAAATTCTTTTGGAGATAGTCTTTAACGTACTTAAAAATATTTTCGGCACTTTTGGGATTTACCTGAAAGAATGTGTTAGCTCCGATTCTGAAAGTTTTATCCAAAATTCTTTCTTTAACAAAATCTTTTCCGCAAATACATTCTGTTTTATCACCTAAAATCACATTTGTTTTTTTTGAATTAAAGTTTACGCAGACACCTATAACTTCTTTAAATTCATCAAAAATTGATTGAGCAAAGTCATTAAGCCTTTCAAAAGTTTTTGTAGAGTTTACTACCAAAGTTACAAGGCACTTACCTGTTGCTTCAGAACTTCTTATCACAACGTGGCGTAAATCGCCTGAATGTTTCTTCTCGTCGAAGCCCGAAATTCCGTAATCAAAAGCTTTATTTCTGATGAATTCAATAATATCATCACAAATTTTCGGCTGAATTGGACAATGTTTTATATTGACAATTTCGTGGCTTTGAGGCTTAAAATAACCTGCAAGAATTCGTCCTGAAACCTTTGTTTGTGATACGGGGTATTGAATTTTATGTCTGTATTCTTTTATTTGCGGACTTGCTACAGGAAAATTTACAGGTGTATCAATTCCGCCTATATTTTTCATTGCATCTTCAACAATTTGCTTCTTTAATTGTAATTGGTATTCGTAATCAATAAATTGAAGCTGGCAGGCGCCGCACACTTTTTGCATTGCACAAAAAGGTTCAACTCTGTGAGGTGAAGGTGTTATTACTTCTATGGTTTTTGCAGTAGCATAATTTTTATTTACTTTAGTGATTTTTACTTTAACTTCATCTTCGGGGCAGGCATTTTCTACAAAAACTACCTGACCGTCTACTTTAGCAATACCAGTTCCAAGATTGGACATTTTTTCTATATATACAACTATTTCATCATTTTCATTCATTCTTTGACTTTAAAGTAAAAATGAAAATTAAGCAAATGTTATTTTTTATGCGTTAGTTAATTTCTTTTAATTATTTTTTTTAATTGATTAATATTTCTTGTATTAATTACGTTATGTTTCTCTATCCATCCTCTGCGTGCCTGACCTATTCCAAATCGCATAAAATCATACTGCGTTGTGCTGTGTGCATCAGTTGAAATGACCAGTTTTACACCCATTTCTTTAGCTTTTCTGCTGTTTAAGTCATTTAAATCTAACCTTGACGGCTGTGAATTTATTTCTAAGATACAATTATTTTCCTTAGCTTTTTGCATTATTTTCTCAAGGTCAATGTCATAAGGTTCTCTTTCGTTAATAAGTCTTCCTGTGGGATGGGCAAGGATATTAAGATAAGGATTATCCATCGCTCTCAGGATGCGTTCTGTTTGTTCTTCTCTTGAAAGATTAAATTTGTAATGTATTGCCCCGACAACAATATCAAGTTCTTTTAAAACTTTATCAGACAAATCAAGTGAACCGTCTTCAAGGATGTCTACTTCAATGCCTTTTAAGATTGTGAAATCTTTAAAATTTTCATTAAGCTTGTCTGTTCTTTTAATATTTTCAAAAACCTGTATTTCATCCAGCCCTCCCGCAACGGTAACCCTTTTTGAATGATCTGTATTTGCTATATATTTGTACCCGAGTTTTTGCGCGGCTTCCGCCATTTCTTCAAGTGTATTTTTGCCGTCAGTGAGATTAGTGTGCGTATGTAAATCGCCTTTTATATCGCTTAATTTTATTAATTCAGGCAAGTTTCCACTTTCGGCAGCTTCAAATTCCCCTCTGTTTTCACGCAATTCAGGCTCAATATACGGTAGTCCGAGTTTGTTATAAATACCTTTTTCTGTTTCTCCCGCAAGAAAATCATCGTTACTGAAAAGTCCGTATTCATTAACTTTCCAATCTTTTTGTTTGGCAAGTTTTCTGATAACAATATTATGAGCTTTTGAACCTGTAAAATAAAGCATTGCAGCACCGTAACTTTTTTGCGGCAAAACGCGCAGGTCAACCTGTATTCCTGATTTTAAAATTATGCTTGAGCGTGTATCTCCTTTCGAAAGAACTTCATCAATATCAAAGTAATTCACAAAGTGTGTCATTACAGATATGCTGTCTTCGCAGGTTACAAGAATATCTAAATCTCCTATTGTTTCTTTGCGTCTGCGATAACTTCCTGCTATTTCTATATCCTGAATACTTCTGTTCTCTCGCAAATATTCAACTATCGGAAGCGCATTTTGTTCTGCAGTAGAAATTTTCATGCGGTTATATTTTTCTTTAATCTTTTTAATTTCTTCTAAAATATGTTCTTCAATTTTTTTACTAAATCCCGGCAGGTTTCTTATTTTCTGTTCTTCAGCAGCATGATAAAGGTCGTCAATATTTTGAACATTTAAAATCTCGTATAGTTTTTTAATTCTTCTGGGACCTAGACCCTGAATACGGTTTAATTCTTCAAAATCTATCGGATTTTTTTCTTCAAGTCTTTTTAAAAGATCTATTTCTTTATGGTTAACTATATCATTTATTTTTTGTGCCAAATCGTTTCCGATTGCAGGCAGACTGGTTAAGTCATCACCTTTTTTAACCATTTCTTCAAGATTTTGAGGAAGATTTTCGACCGTGGCCGCAGCATTCCGATAAGCTCTTACTCTGAAAGGATTTTCCCCTTCAAGCTCGAGCAAATCTGCTAATCTGTCAAATATATTTGCAATATCAATATTTTTAACTGGCGTAGTCATAACTTATCGAAGACATTATAAGTTATTACAAATGCATATAAATTACCTGAATTAATTAAAAATGAGCATTAGCAAAAAGATAATAAAAAAAAGGAACAACTTTCGTTATTCCTTTTATTTGGGCGTTAGAAGACTCGAACTTCTGACATCCTCCTTGTAAGGGAGGCGCTCTACCAACTGAGCTAAACGCCCTCAGCAGAATTAATCATAACTAAAAAAAAATTCTCTGTCAACCATCTTTTTTATTTTTTTTTTGAACTTTTTATTTTTTATTTCGTTATAATGTTGTAGAGGTATTTATATGAAAAAAAGAATTATTTTTTTATCGTTTATTCTGACAGGCTTACCTGTTATTGCAGCAGGTAATTACACTTATTCTAATCTTGGTCCTGATCAGGTATATTCAAATGCAAATATGAAATATTCTGTTACCGCAAAAAGTTCTCCCGCGGCAAGCAGTTTTGAGGATTCAATGTTTTTGCAATCCATGCTCTATGGAGCATCTCTTGCAACGGGTAGATTAAATATTCTTGCAACACCTTCAATAAGGACAGCAAGAGCTGGTTTAATCGGAAATTTTATTGATCCTTATATTG
>ERZ894209.297-NODE-297-length-32465-cov-20.391145_pt1 | contig 32465 bp, 10 predicted proteins | sample MGYA00380288_ERZ894209 | MGnify/ENA primary metagenome ERZ894209 (study PRJEB32331, sample SAMN06328482) | human gut metagenome | biome: human gut microbiome; feature: stool | host: Homo sapiens | collected 2013-12-13 ... | reverse complement strand
CGCATTGACCATGATGAACGCCGATGACCTGAAAGGTGAGAATGCCACAGAGGGAGAACGTGAAGCCTACAATGAAATGATGGGCGCACTCTACAACAAAGGACAGGCGGAGCAGATGTATGGCGGGAACGCCGGCTTTTGGAACAGAGCCGGTATGATGACCGGCCACATGCCTGCATTCATGCTTGACTTTGGCATTACAGGCGGTGGATTCAAAGGTATCAATGTTCTTTCCAAAGCCGGAACGAAAGCCGCCACAAAGGTGGTTGGCAAAGAAACGGTAGAGCAAATGGCCAAACAGGGCTTCAAGACATACGTGAAGGACAACGGCGTGAAAGGCTTGGGGCAGTATGCCACCAACTGGACTATCAAGGCTCTCGGAACAACCGCTGATGACCTGCTTCTCCGTGCTCCGCTGATGACCAACACTGTACAGGCTGGGAAAACCACGGCCGACATCATTGACAGGAAACTCGGTGATGTGGTTGTCGATGAGAACGGAAACTATGATTTTTCCAACGACAAGACTTGGGGAAATGCCATTTGGCAAGGAGAAGCCAATGCCATCGTTGAAAACTATTCGGAAATGTTCGGTTCGCACCTTGACCCTGTAGTTACTCTTGGAAATATGAGCAAACTCGCCAATGTGGTGGGTGCAAAGCGTATCGGTGCAGTACTTTCAAAGACTGATGCAGGTGCGTTGGACGGTATCATGGGACAGACACATCAGTTATTCAACAAAATGGGTGTGAGCGACTATTTCGGAGAGGTAACGGAAGAATACTATGGGCAATTGTGGCGCACCATGCTCAATCTCGACGATGCTTATCAGCAGAACCCGGACGGCACACGTACCAATTTGCTTGCGACAGGACAATTCCATGGCGACATTTGGGGCGGCATGGCTCTTTCTATGGGATTGATGGGTGCAGGTAAGGCTACTTTGTCGGGAGTACAGTATGCTTCAATGAAGCACGGAGTAAACAAGGCAGATGCCCGTGCAACAGAATTGCTTGGCAAAGAAATATGGGAGCCGTTAAGGGCGACAATAGACCTTACGACCAACGATGACATTGGAAGTGTGGCAGAGGGTATCGTGAACGACAAGGATTTCTCGGACGATGAGAGAGCCGCAATACTTACCTATATGGAGCGTTCGTTGATGATGAGGGGCTTTAACCTCGGTACTCTCGCACAGAAGCGGGGCGGCGAACAGGACGAGGATGTGCAGTCAATGAATGAAAGCTACATTGACGGTTACAACCTCGCAGACCCACAGGAAATGACCGATGCCAAGAATATGCGTGACTACCAGCGGCAGAGGGTTTCTGCCATAGTGGATGAAAACACGCTTGGCTTTTTGGATATACATCCTATGAATGCATTGGAGGAAATGCGGAACAATGGCCTTTGGGGAGAAAGCGAGTTGGAAACGGTTATTGACTACCTCAATGCCAAACAGGTATATGACGGCATGATTCAGCGTGTGCGTGATGATATAGACGCACGTGTGGAGCAAAGCAACGCAATGGTTGACGCACGCACCAACCGCACCTCCGGCATGATACAGGGGGCTACGATGAAGCAGGACGACCGCCGTGTGTATGTGGTGGGTGGAAACCTTGTGCAGTATGCAGACGGCAGCGGCATTGACAACCGGGCTTCGGACGGCAGTATCATTGTGCGTGATGCGGAAACAGGCGCACTTGAACAGGTGTCGCCCGATGCCGTATTGAACATTGATGAGCCGTTGAACCCGTCCGATGAGAAAATGACAGCGGAGGAGGCTATCATTCAACAGTTCGCACAGGAAGCATCCGACAAGATTGACGGTGTGGTTACATTCAACCCCGGCGATACATACACCATTACAGGAGATGACGCACAGATACAGGTTCAGATTGTAGCCAACGAAGACGGTATTGTGGATAATGGGGACGGCACAGTTAACGTATCGGACGGCGTGAATATCTTCCCGTTGGCAAAAGAAACCATACAGCAACAGGCTGATGCGGCAAACTTGGCACGTGTGGCGCAGTTCGAGCAGCAGAGAACCATTGAGAATGCCGAACGGAAACAGGAAATGCAAGAGGCTGAAAGACCACAATACGCCCTCAATGACATTGTTTCGCTTACCGATGAGAACGGCGTTACCGTCCGTGGCAATATCACAGCAGATGCCGATGCGGACGGCAAGTATGAGGTATTTACCGAAGCTCCTATCAACGGAAAACGTGTGAACCTGTTCACTCGTGATGAACTTGACAATATGCTGTTGGAGCATAACGGAGTGGCATTTGAACATCCTGCCGAAAATGAGAGCAACAATGGTGCGGAAAATATTCCCGAAAATGATAACAATGCCCCTCAAAATATTCCTGCCATGCAGAGAATACCAAAGGATGAGCAGGGAAATCCACTATATGAGCAGGCCGACAGCGACACAGCTTGGGATGCCATTGTGGAGCAGACTGAGGGTGATGAGGATATGGCACAGACCGTAGCCGATGGAATGGTTGCCGACAAGGAAGAAGCCTTGAAGAAGTTGGAGAAAGCCAAATCGAAAGGTGGCAACTCCATTGCCGAAAAGATTGCTTCCGAGAAAGAACGCAAAGCGGCGATTGATGCAGCCAAACAGGATTTGCTCGCTTGGCAGAAGATAGCCGGTACTGCCAACCGTAGAAGAATGGCAGCGGATGCGGAACGCAAACGAATGGCTGATGAAGCTGCCGCCCTACGCAAAGCGGAAGAAGAAAAGCTGCGTGCAGAGCGTGAGGAAGCCGAACGCGTCGAGCGTGAAGCCCTTAACGGAGTTCCCGACATGGTGGATGATACACCGCAGGATGCCCGCGCAAGGGGGTACAGACGTGTGAACGGCCATAAGATTGACAGGCAAGAACCATTGCAGACCGTACAAGGTAAAGAGGTGAACGTGAAGTTCAGCAATGATGTGCTGGCTCCCGGTCATGTGGCCGTGATTGACGCATCGTTGTTGCAACCGAGCCATATCCAAGGTGTGCGTAATCCTCTGCATTTTATTGATGAAGCGCAACCCAAGGAACGAAATGACGAAGCGAGCGTATTGTCTGCACGGAAAATCGCCGGGAACATTCGTCCGGAAGAAATCACATCGAGTATTACCGCTTACACCGGTGCGCCGACCGTAAACGAACGTGGTGAAGTTATACAGGGAAACAACCGCAGTGATGCCTTGCGTCTGATGTGGAAAAGCCATCCGGAACAGGCCGAAGCATATAGGCAATACCTGAAAGACCATGCGGAAGAGTTTGGTTTGCGTGCTGAAGATATTGCTGCCCTACAAAGTCCGGTGCTGGTAAATATGCTTCATGTGGACGATGCTACGGCTATTCCTCTGGGACAATACGTAGCACAGGACACCGAAAGCGGAGGTGTGGAACGAATCAAACCGAAAAATGCCTTACAGCGTATGGGAATCGAAGTACGTTCGTTTGCCAACCTGTTACTCAGAGCCTCGGACGATGAAGTGTCGTTTGCCGGGCTTGTGGATGCCAACGGTGCAAGTGTCCTAAAATGGATGAGCCAAAGAGGTTTCATCAGTCCCACACAATACAAGAGTGCGTTTGATAGCAAGGGTAACTTGACTCCCGAATCCAAGAATGATTTGCGTGGTATCATGTATCAAAGCATTTTCAAGGACGGTAGTACACGGTTGGAGGAAATGTTCAACGTATTGCCGGTAAAAGCACAAAAGGCTATTCTTGCCACTGCTTTTCGTGATTATGATAGTCCGAACAGTGAACGAATGGTAGATGAGATACAGAATTCCGTTCGTGCTTACTATGCTTTGTCCCAAGATAAAATGTTTGTAGAGGCAAAGAACTTCAAGGAAGCACGTACTGCCGTAGAAAGTTGGAAACGCCAGTATCAAATGGATGATGTCACTGGGGAAAGTTATCTCCCTGCTGATAATTTCAGTAACTTTGTCCTGCATTTGGCCGCAATGTATAAAGGTGAAAGCCAAAGCTTCATTCAAAATACATTCGGCAAGATTTATGACCTTATACAAGGCACACAGGAAGAAACTCTGTTCGAACAACCGGACAATACCCCTCGGACGCTCGTACAGGCTATTAAAGAAGCATTAAATTTAGATTACAATGGACAACAACGAAGCAATGTATTGGTTGGCGATACTGCAACAAGCCAACGAGGGCAGCAAGGAAGCAATGGAACTCTTGCGCCAAGAGAACGAGTTGAGAACGGAAATGGGACAACTGATGATACAGGAAGAACTGAAAGCATTGGTGGACAAAGCGAAATAGAATCTTCTTTATCACAAGAAGAAATGCTGTCTTCTGATGATACTGACAATCAACTTAGTGCAAAAATAGCAAGACGTATTGAAGTTCAAGAAGATGATTGGATTGAAAGCGGAAAGTATGGCGATACTTATAAACAGACAATTATTGTTGATGGTACTCATAAAGTTATAAAAGTTGATGCACCTGATACGAAAGGTAATTATATAGGTAGCGCTTATGAGTATGACGGTCAAACATTCGGAGACTTATTGGATGTTCTTAATTATATTGATGCATCTTTGTCTTTAGCCAATGCTGTTGCAGTGGCAGAGAAAGAAACCGATACTACTCCTACGGAGAAACAGAAAGAAGCTGGCAATTATAAGAAAGGTCATGTGCAGGTTGGTACATTCAATATCACCATTGAGAACCCGAAAGGATCCGTTCGTAGTGGAATAGACACAGAGGGCAACAAGTGGGAAACGATCATGCAGAACACCTACGGCTACATTCGTGGCACGGAGGGCGTGGATGGAGACCACATAGACGTGTTCCTCTCTGATGATATTGACGGGTGGAACGGACGCAGGGTGTTCGTGGTGGACCAGTATAATGAGGACGGCAGCTTTGATGAGCATAAGGTAATGCTTGGTTTCAATGAGACTGACGATGCCGAGGCAGCTTACTTCGCGAATTATGACAGCGACTGGGCAAATAATCACAAGACAGTGGTAACTGCCGTAAACTTGGAGGATTTCGAGAAATGGATAGATAGTAGCCACCGGAAGACAAAAGCGTTTGCAGAATACAAGTCAGTCAAAAGTGTTGAAGAACAGAGTTCAGGTACACAAGTCGACAGACTTTCTGAAATCAAGTCACGCATTGAAGAACTGCACAAGGAACAAGAAGCCGCACATGTTCAGAGTGATATATTTGAGGAAGCCCGCATTATTTCCGAAATAAACGACCTCTTTGCTGAACAGCGGAAGTTAGAACAAAGCAATTCCAATGAAGAAACGACAACACCGACTGATGCTGCATACACCATTACTCCGGCACAGTACACCACCAAAAGAGGTAAGGTGTTGGATATGCACCTTGTGGAGTTCAATAATGAATTAAGAGATACTGTTCGGAAGCACACCACAATGTTTGCCAAACAACTGAAAGGCTGGTGGGACAAGGAAAAGCAAGGCTTCATGATGCGGAGCAAGGAAGATGCTGAACGCTTGGCAGAATATGCAACCGATGCACAATCACAACCACCTTTGTCTTTGTCTGATTTGTCAGAAGTAAATGACGGCAATGTGCAGTTTTCAGAACCTCAACAACAGAAAGCCACGAAGCAGGAGGAAAGGCAGGAATATACTCCTATATGGCAATACTCTGTTTTTGTTGATAAAGAAACAGGGGAAACTACATTAAGTCGTGATGATGTGAGCGGTTCCATACCTATTGGTGATGCACGTTTTCGTCAGACAACCAACAGTCCAGAGGAAATGTTAGACATTCTTCGCAATCCTCAGAACGGTATGCAAGAAGTTTTGGATGCAGTTGGCATTTCGCTCGAAAATAAAATTAAGACCCGAGAACTTGATCGCAAGGCAAAGGATGAAATTCGTGACAAAAGGACAGATTTCGTTGTTGACAAGGAAATGGATAACAGATATTCTGTTCGTACTTTGATGAAGATGATTGATGCGGAAAAACAGGCTGTGATGGATTTAGGAGAGAAGCGTGGTGGAGACGTTTATCATGAAGGAAATATTATTTTCCTGACTAAAGATAGTGCAGATAAGTTTGCTAATGAAGTCCGAACTCTTATCAACGATATGCGGAGTGAGCAACAACAAGACAATTCGCAGAAAAAGACTGAAGCGAGTGGTAACCGTCTTGTTACTGATGAGCGTTATGCAGAACTTCGTGAGCGTATGCGTAAGAAGTTGCTCGGTCAAATGAATATAGGTATAGACCCTGAGATTCTTGCCATTGGAACAGAGATGGCTGTTTACCATTTGGAGAAAGGTTCACGTAAGTTTGCCGAGTATGCAACGGCCATGATTGCAGACTTGGGCGATGCCATACGCCCTTACCTTAAAGCATTTTACAATGGTGCGAGAGATTTGCCGGAGGTGGCAGAGAACGGACTGGATGCAGACATGACTCCATACGATGAGGTACAACAATTCGATGTGGCGAATTTCGATAAGAAAAGTATTGATGCGCTTGCTACCGCCGAAACCGTAACAAGAGAGACCGAGGTGGAGCAAGAGGCAGAGATTGCACAGGAACGTATCAAAAAAAGTCGCCCTGCACGTAAGAAGAATGAGAAAAAAGCAGTAAATTCACGGAATCAAACAGGTGGGTTATTTGGTGATTTACTTACTGAAAATGACAAGGCTGATGCAGAACTGCATCGCCAATTTGCAATGACAGTAAAGGCTGATATGCTTGCGGCTCTTGACAATGGGACAAAGCCATACAGAAGCATTTTAGACCTACGCAAGCGTGCAAGTGAGTTGGGAATGGAGGTAGATAATGATGGAAGAACTGATATTTTGTTGCAGGAACTTGTTGAGGACGGATTGGTCAGAGCTGCACGTGAGGTTATTGAACGTAAAGGAAGTGCTAGCAGAGAATCATACGATTTAATCTGCAAACTTTATGAAATGCAACCAACCATTTCGGCACGAAGCAGCAACCGTATAAAGATGCAGCAGTACTCCACGCCTCCTCCTATGGCTTGGATTGCCGGCCGATTTGCAATGGCTGACAAAGCAGACGGAAGCGTGTTAGAACCAACTGCGGGTAATGGGATGTTAGTTTTCACTATTCCAGTCGGACAGGTTCATGTAAATGAACTTGACAAAACACGACTGGACAACCTACGTGAACAGGGATTTGCACAAGTAACACAGCAGGATGCGACAGAGCCATTCGATGGCGATGTGCGTTATGATGTTGTTATCGCCAATCCCCCATTCGGAAAGCGTGAGGCAGTTGAGTATGATGGAAAGAAGATACCGGGACTTGACCCGCAAATAACATTGAACGCTCTTTCAAGCATGAAAGATGACGGCAGAGCCGCTATCATCATCGGTGGAAATATGGAGTATGCGAACAATGGTGCTATAAAGAGCATGAAACCATTTTTCACCTACTTATATGACCACTATAACGTGAAAGGCGTTATTGACATGGGCGGTGGACTGTATGCGAAGCAAGGTACAACATTCCCCACTCGTATGATACTGATAGATGGCCGCAGAACCAATGAGGAACGGGCGCAGACTGCCGTATACCCTCCTGTGGAGAACAAAGCAATCCGCAAGGCTGAAAGTTTTGACGACCTGTACGAGATTATTAACGAAGTATTGAATTTTAATGAAAAGACAAATGGAACAGAAGTATTACGTAGCCAAGGAGGGCGACATCTGTCTGTCGCTGACAACGCATCCGGGGAAACTGACGGAGCAGGACATAATAGACAATCTGAGGCGGATGATGAGAGTGGAAGCCAAACAGAACGGAGAGGAAGAACCGGATTGGAGGGAAACTCTGAGAGCGGCCAACGACCTGTATTGGGAAAACGTGGACAGAATGATACAGTTGGCGAGACCGGGAGAGGAACTGATACCATTGGAAAGCCTTCAACTGACGGAAGAGGACTTGAACAACGAACTGTGGGAAATGAGCCTCAGCCAGTGGATGGAGTGGACGTTCAACGAATCGGACTGGGATTAAAAGGAAAACCCAAGAAAAGAGATTTGACTGAAGAAAAACTTCCTTATCGTCCTCATAATACAGCATTCAGACTTGAAAGCGTTGCCCCCGCAGCTATGGTCGAGGCAATGGATAAAGTGCTTTCTCAAATTGAAGCACAGCACGGCAGCATAGATGAATTTGTCAAGACAGAACTCGGATATGATACCATTGCTGAAACGTATCAAGCACTTGCCGCCGAGCAGATGGACAGTGTCGCTATGGCAATCTATCAGATGAAACAGGAACAAGCCCTTATTATAGGCGACCAAACTGGTGTTGGTAAGGGGCGCCAAATGGCAGCACTTATTCGTTGGGCAGTGCAACGAGGTGAGAAACCTGTATTCATCACACAGAAAGCAGACTTGTTCTCCGATATTTACCGAGACTTGGTAGATGTTGGAAGTGGAGACCTCGTGCCGTTTATATTCAACTCTGACGGTGCTATGGTTGATAGCAAAGGTAATACAGTACACAAACCTCTATCTTCCGCAGAAATGGCAAAAGTCTTTGCATCGGGAGCATTACCCGAAGAATATGACTTCGCTGTACTCACCTATTCGCAGGTAAACACTGGCGATGTTGTCAGTCAGCAAGAAATGGAGGAAGCTGCCAAAAAGAGTGGCGCACGCACCAAGAAAAGCAAGAACGTGAAGAATGGCAAGGCTACCCCGAAAGCCACATTCTTACGTGCCATTGCAAAGGATAACTATCTGTTCCTTGATGAAAGTCATACGGCGGCAGGTTCGAGCAATACAGGTGCCTATCTGCAAAGTATTCTTCGTGGAGCGAAAGCCGCCACATTTGCAAGTGCTACGTTCGCAAAGCGTCCCGACACAATGCCTTTGTATGCAATTCGTACAGCGATGAGCCAAGCAAAGGTTGATCCGGATAAGATGATTAGTATCATTGAGAAAGGCGGTGTAACTCTGCAAGAGATTATGAGTCGTGAATTGACTAATGCAGGGCAAATGGTACGCAGAGAGCGAGATATGAGCGATGTTGTTACCGATTGGAAAACAATCACTGACCCCGAAACTGTTAGACGTGCAAGAGAGAATTACGACCGTACCATAGCAGCATTCAATGCCATTATCAAATTCCAAGAGGACTACGTAAAGCCGATGATTGAAGCATTGGATATGGAACTTGCTGTTATGGCAGAGAGCGCAGGTGTGAAGCGAGGCACAGATAAAATGGGCGTTGAGAACGTGCCATTTGCAAGCAAGACCTACAACTACACCAAGCAGCTTATGCTTGCCCTCAAAGTCAATGCTATTGCAGATGAAGTGGAAGGCGAAATCAATGCAGGTCGCCACCCTGTTATTGCGTTGGAAAGCACAATGGAGAGCAGTATTAAGGACTATGCCGCAGGAGAAATCATTGATGAGCCAACATTCAGTGCAAGCCTACTGAAAGGACTTGACACCGTTATGCAGTACACCGTCAAAGATGAGGACGGTAACGAACGCCACGAGCGATATTCTCCACAGGCATTAGGTCCGGCAGGAGAAAAAGCATATTATGAGTTGCAGGATTTCATTCGTGAAAGCACAAGCGATATCTTTATCAGTCCACTTGATGCCATTATCGAGCGTCTGAACAAGAAAGGATACAAAGTAGGTGAATTGACAGGACGTAATATGTATGTTGAGCGCAACGATGACGGACGTGTCGTTGTCAAGCGTAGAACTGACAAAGACAAAAAGAAAATGCAGAGAGAGTTCAACAGTGGTGTTCTTGATGTCCTCATCCTCAACAAGTCTGCATCAACAGGTATCAGTTTGCACGCTTCAGAGAAATTCAGCGACCAACGTCAGCGTTCTATGATTATAGCACAGCCGCTGAGCGATATTAACGACTATATGCAGATGATAGGACGTATAGACCGTACAGGACAGGTGCATAGAGGTTATTACATCAACCTCGGTTTGCCTGTACCCGCCGAGAACCGTTTCCTGATGATGCTTTCCACCAAACTGAAATCGTTGAACGCTAATACCACGACCTCACAGGATAGTGAAAGTAATGATGTGGAAGTACCGGATTTACTCAACAAGTATGGTAGTCAAGTTGTTGTTGAGTATCTTCGTGATAATGTAGATATATACGAGAAAATGGGTACTCCTTTGAAAAAGGGAGGACTCGGAGGTGGTCGTGTGCAGGCAAGCGAACTTGAAGATTACAAACCGCAAGAAGATGATGCACGCAAGATTACAGGTTATGTCGCTCTATTGGCAACAAAAGAGCAGGAGGAGTTTTACGATGATGTCGTAAGGCGTTATAACGAATTGATTAAATATCTCAATGATACCGGCAGTAACGACTTAAAGATTACTGTAATGCCACTCCGCGCAACGACTATCGAGAAACGCATATCTTCTGAGGGCATAGACCCTGATGGAAACAATCCATTTGCTCGCAATTCATTTGTTGAAAAGGTGGAAATGGATGTGTTGAGAAAGCCGATGAAAGCGGATGAGATACGCAAGGTAATAGAACAGATAAACAAGGGTGTTGAGCCGAATACCTATCTTGACAATGTTATTGAAACTATCCGCAAGGAGGACGAAGTTAGAATTGCTGCAGAAGATGAACGCTACGAGAAATCAAAGGCAAAAGCCATTGACGACATAGCCAAGCAGACAGAAAAAATCAATGGTCAGAAGAAACGCAGCGATGAAGAAAAGCGTGTTGCCATAGATAACTTTATCGCAGAGACCAATGAAAAGGTAGAGGCAAAGCATAAGGACAACATCTTGCGACTCAACACGAACAGCGACCAGATGATGCGCCGCTTGAGAATGTTTGAAGTTGGCAAGTCTTATCTTGTGCCCGATAACCTTGAGTCAATGATTTTCGACTTTGCTACTTCTGCTATCTTCTGTGGCTACAAAACAAAGGATAGCAAGATTACAGCCTCAACAACACTTGCGGTATTTGCTACCCTTGACGGTCGCAGACGTATTGAAATTAAACTTTCACAGATTGATGCGTTGCGAAGCATTGACAAGGTAACCAATGATAATTGGGATGCTGCACGTGCCACCACACTTGATAATTGGGATAGTCAGATACCAAGTGAGACACGAAAGACAGGTTTCATTATGACAGGTAATATCTTGCAGGCTATAGCCGATACACAAGATGAATACGGAGGCTATCCTGGACAACTCATTAGTTATACAGACATTGACGGTAATGTTCACGATGGTATCTTAATGCCCGACAAATGGAATGCTTCTATGCTGAAAACGAGCGGTGCTCCATTGAGCAGTCGTTTACAACAGATAAAAGACTATACTCCTATAACAAGCCACGATGGAAAGGTCGAGATTATGGGTAACAGTTGGGCAAAGATGTTCTACCTCACTGTTCCAAAGACAAAGAAAGACGGTGCGGTTTACTACGAGAACAAAACCTTGCTTCGTGCCGCAGGTGGAAACTTCTACCCTTACCGAGGAAAGTTGCGTGCGGATATTCCCGAGGAGCGCATAATAGAAGTTGTCAAGGAACTTGCCAAATTAGGCGTAAAAGTAAAGGATGACACAACTGATATTCTCCAACGTAACGGCATTGGTGCATATAACGATGATGAAGTCAGTTATGAGAATGACCCAGTGGCAAAGCTGCTCGGTCAGTCAAGGAGAACGGCAAAGCAGCGGAGGGAATTTGCACGGCGTGAACGCCAAAGAATGGCAGAACGTGTGGAAAGCCTTGCAGAGAAACTGCATCTTGACAATGTGGAGGTTGTTACTGATGCTTCCGTCTTGGATGGAAAGAAGCAGCGTGCAAAAGGCTTCTACTCGAAGAGTACAGGGAAGATAACCATTGTTATTCCCAACCATACAAGTACGTTTGATGTTGAACAGACACTGCTGCATGAGGCTGTGGCGCACTATGGTTTGCGCCAGTTGTTCGGAGAACATTTTGATACATTCCTTGATAATGTATTCAACAATGCCGATGAGAACATACGCAGACGCATTGTAGATATGGCTGCAAAAAACGGTTGGGATTTCCATAAGGCTACCGAAGAATATCTTGCTTCGCTTGCAGAAGATACTGAATTTGAGAACATCAACGCAAGTTGGTGGCAACAGATAAAGGATTTCTTCTTGAATATGCTTCATAAGATAGGCTTTGAGGATTTCAGAGGGGTTACTCTATCGGACAACGAACTTCGCTACATCTTGTGGCGCAGTTACGAGAACCTTGCGGAACCGGGCAGATACAGAAACATATTGGGAGAAGCCGCTGATGTGGCAAAGCAGTATGAACTGAAAGTCGGAAATTATGCGGTTTCCGACCCACATCATCAGACTGTTGCAGAAAGTGATGATGCACTATACCGTACCGGTGACCCGGAAATACATGAAAGGGAGTTGGCTCGTGACCGTTATGAAAGGCGTGTAAAAAGCGGTATGTTCCAATCACAGGAAGCATTACAGGACAGTATGCTCGGCTTGAAAGAAGCCATGACTGCAATCCTTGGCAAGGAAACAAACATTGAGGATGTGGACGGATTTGAAAACGCATACTTGGGAGAAAACCGTCTGTCAAGTGTGAACAAAGCCGAAGCCGATGCGTTTGCCCACACCCTGTTCAAGCCCATGCTTGATGAGGTTGCCAAACTTGCCAGGACTGAGGCAGAGCGTGAGGAATTGACTGATTACATGATGGCGAAACACGGCCTTGAACGCAATACATATATGCGTAATGAAGCAATCAATAACGGAGCAACCGATGCAGACCAAACCGACTATGCCGGACTTACAGCCCTTACAGGTATGGATAATGTTGCTGATGCCGAAACGGAAGCACAGATAATGGTTAACGATTACGAACAGGCACACGACACTACCGACCTTTGGAAAAAAGTCAATGCCGCGAGCAAAGCAATACTTTCAAAGTCATACGAATGTGGCATGATGAGTAAAGCGACCTTTGATAAAATTTCAGATATGTATGATTTTTACATTCCGCTACGTGGTTTTGACGAAAAGACCAGTTCTGAAGCATACGCATATCTGACGCACAAGCAAAGTGCATTCAATGCTCCTATCAAGAAAGCGGAAGGACGCAGGTCGAAAGCGGATGACCCGTTTGCCAACCTGCAATCAATGGCAGAAGGTGCTATCATGCAGGGCAACCGGAACAAATTGGTAAAACAGCGTTTCCTTAATTTCGCCCTCAACCATCCGAGCGACCTTGTCAGTGTGAGCGACATTTGGGTAGAATACGATACGGTGGCCGACGAATGGAAGCCAGTGTTTCCTGACAACATAGACAGTACAGATACTCCCGAAGTGGTGGAACGGAAGATGCTGGACTTTGAAACTAAAATGGAGTCATTGGCACAGCAATATCCTGACCGGTACAAGCATGGCAAAGATACCGTGAATATTCCTTACCGTATTGTGGAAAGCCGGGATATGAGGCAGCACCAAATTGTAGTGAAGCGTGGCGGCAGGGACTATGTGATTACCATAAACGGCAATCCACGTGCGGCACAAGCATTGAACGGACAGACAAATCCCGACAACGATATGTCGGGGGCAATCGGGGCCATTCTCCGTGCCGGTGAAAACATCAACCGACAGTTGAGTGCGTTCTATACCACACGCAACCCGGACTTCATCGTATCGAACTTCATGCGAGATATGCTATACACCAACACCATGACTTGGATAAGGGAAAGCCCGAACTACGCACTTCGTTTTCATCGCAATTATATGTATGCCAATCCTGTAAGGATAAAGCAACTCTTGGCAAAGCACCGCAAAGGGACACTTGACATGAGTAACAAGACGGAAGCGATGTTTCATCAGTTCATGATGAACGGAGGAGAAACAGGCTATGCCAATATCCGGGACATTGAACAACATAAGAACGACATACGCAGGGAACTGAAAAAATCAAACGGCAAGATTCCTGTAAAAAAAGCATGGGACTTGTTGGGCGGACGTTTCGATGAGTACAACCGAGCCGTTGAGAACTGCGCCCGTTTTGCCGCTTTCATGACATCACGCGAAATGGGCCGGAGCATTGACAGAGCCATCTATGATGCAAAGGAGATAAGCGTAAACTTCAACAAGAAAGGCAGCGGAGCAAAATTCTATGACAGTACAGGGCAGACAAAGGCTGGTAATGCCAGTGCATTGGTATCGGGACTTGGTCGTAGCGGCTATGTGTTTTGGAATGCAGCCATTCAAGGTACGGCAAACTTTGGACGACAGATGAAACGCCATCCTGCCAAAGCTTTTACAGGTATTGCGGCGATGTTCCTTCTTGGTGCCATTGTTGCCTACTTGGGTGGCGATGATGATGACGATGATGACAAGAACGCATACTATAATCTTCCCGAATATGTAAGGCGCAGCAATATTCTTTTCAGGGCAGGAAACAGTTGGGTATCAATTCCTCTTCCGGTAGAATACAGGGCTGTTTACGGTATGGGCGAACTGATGATTTCCGTCCTTAACGGAAAGGAACATCTTACAGACGGAGAAATTGCCGAAGCCATAACAGGACAGGCTACACAGATATTACCTATTGATTTCTTGGAGGGCGGCGGAGGATTGAATGCCTTTGTACCGAGTGCCTACAAACCCTTGTGGGAAGCCTACGTTGCAGAAAAGAGTTGGACGGGTATGCCACTTTATAAAGACACACCTTACAACAAAGATATGCCCGAATGGACAAAGGCGTATAAGAGTGCCAATAAATACATTGTCGGATTGGCCAATGCCATGAATGAAGCTACGGGTGGAGACCCATATACAAAAGGAACGATTGACTTTAATCCGGCAAAGATTGAATATATGCTGAACGGTTATTTCGGTGGCGTGTTCGGAACAATCGACAAGTTGAGCAAGATGGTAGAAACCGTTACAGGCAACCGTGAGTACGACCCTCGCAGCTTCTTGTTGGCAAACAGGCTGGTCAAAGCCGGGGACGAACGCACCGAGTACAGGGCTGTGAACAATGAGTATTTCCGATTGAAAGAGGAGCATGACCGGTTGAAATCCCGATTGAAGCACTATGAAGAAGATACCGACAACGACATATTTGACTATGCGGAAAAGATTGATTTCCTTTACAATTCACCCGAATACGAGCGTTACGAAATCTTCGAGGATTACCGTGAAGACATTGACGACCTCTACAATGAATTAAAAGAAGCAATCAGTGACGAGGAACGCAAGGATATTGAAGCCGAGTTGAACGAACTCAAAAAGGAAATGATAGAAGAAATGAACAAAACCCGTAAATAGTTAAACATAGGATGATTGCCCGGAGCAGTATATTTGTTCCGAGCAATCATTAAAATGATAAAAATATGCATGTAAATAAAAGCGAAAGAAAATTGCTGCCAATGAGCCGTATAGCTCCGGGAAGAAATGATGCCGCCGAGATAGATACTGTTGTTTCTGCAAAACGTTATGGTGACCGCAGGGCATTTGACATTCTTATGGAAGCACAATACTATTGGAGCCAGATGGACGACTTTCGGAAAGACCGGGAGCGAAACAAACGCTATACCTATGGTTTCCAATGGGACGATATGATTTGTGTGGACGGAAAATCCATGAGCGAGGAAGAATACATTAAAAGTCAAGGCAACGTGCCTTTGAAAAACAACCTTATCCGTAGGCTTGTGCGAAGCGTGCTTGGCGTGTATCGAAGCCAAAGTAAAGAACCGACTTGTACCGCACGTGATCGGGATGAACAGAAACTTGGTGAAACGATGAGTACGATACTTCAATGCAACATGCAGCTTAACCGAATGAACGATGTATATGCCCGAACTATGGAAGAGTTCCTGATAAGCGGTTTTATCGTTCACCGTAAATCGTACGGTTGGCGTAATGGAAAAGAGGATTGTTGGACGGACTATGTACAACCCAATAATTTCTTTATCGACAACAACATGAGAGATTTCAGAGGTTGGGATGTTTCCGTGCTTGGAGAAGTTCACGACATTTCTTTCGGACAGTTGTGTGAACAGTTCGCATCAAGTCCGCAGGAATACAGACAATTGCGTGACATTTACAAGTGGGCGGCAAGGAAAGATTACATAACCACATACGCGGAGCGTTTCGGGTATAGCCGCTTGGAAAACTACGATTTTCTATTCACAAGCGAGCCGGGACGATGTCGTGTGATAGAGATATGGCGCAAGGAGCAAAAACCGAGATACCGTTGCCATGACTACCAAAACGGCGATATTTTCAAAATAGACGAAGAAGATTACGCACAAGTGGTGCTTACTGAAAATGAAGAACGTATGCGTATGGCCAAGGAAGCCGGTATGCCGGAAGATGAGGTTCCGTTGATAAAAGCTACTTGGTTTGTGGACGATTATTGGTATTTCTATTACCTTTCTCCTTTTGGCGACATATTGAGGGAGGGGGAAACGCCTTACGAGCATGGAAGCCATCCATATGTTTTCAAGGCATATCCGTTCATTGATGGTGAAATCCATTCATTCGTTGCTGATGTAATCGACCAACAGCGATATACCAACCGATTGATAACTCTCTATGACTGGATAATGCGTGCGAGTGCCAAAGGCGTGCTGATGATGCCCGAAGACTGCTTGCCTGATGGTGTGAGCATTGACGATATTGCAGAGAGCTGGACGGAATTTAACGGTGTCATCGTATACAAGCCGAGCAAAAGCGGAAAAGTGCCGGAACAGGTGGCCAATAATTCCACAAATATAGGCATTGCGGAACTGCTTAACATGCAACTCAAATTTTTTGAAGATATATCGGGAGTTACGGGCGCATTACAAGGAAAGCCCGGGTATTCCGGTGAAAGTGCATCGCACTATAACCAACAGACAGAAAACGCCACGAAGTCATTGCTCGACCTGCTTGAATGCTTCAGTTGTTTTGTAGTGGACGGAGCATATAAGGATGTGAAGAATATGCAGCAGTTTTATGATAGCAAACGTGTATTCAATATTGCAGGTAAGAGTGGTGCACAAATCGAATATGACCCGAAGAAAATACGTGATGTAGAATTTGATTTAAGCATTACCGAAAGCACTTCAACACCGGCATACAGGCATCTTGCTAACGATATGCTTATGCAGTTGTACCAGTCTCAGGCAATCAGTGTAGAGCAGCTGCTTGAGCATGGAGATTTCCCGTTTGCAGATGAATTGTTGCAAAGTATCAAATCACAGAAGGAACAGTTGGAGCAGGGCAAAGTGCCCGACGGTCTTTCTCCTCAATTGCTTCAACAGGTCGAACAAGGTGCAAATATAGATGCAGTAAATCAGTTACATAATGCAATGAGAACTTAAACCAAAGGGGCACATCATCACAGATATGCCCCTTTCTTTATTCTTTGGATAATTGGTCGCATTCAATCCATGTTCCTTCAGTATCATCAAAACGAACGGTACAACCGTATTTATCAGTATCTATATCTAATACAGTACCGCTTTTCCCATTATCATTGCACATCACCCGGTCTCCGATGTTAAACTTGTTGATATTGTCAAGTGCGAGCGGGTCACTGGTAAGTGTGGCAATGCCATCAATATTTCCGTACTTTCCCATTCTCTTTGGGATTTGAAAATGAATCAAGCCATGAGAAATACTGTTTTCGTTTCAATGCAATAACAGCAGAAGGAAGCATAGCTGAACCGTTTCCATAAGTCGTGCAGTAGAAGCATTCGCGTTCAAGGTCGCCCACAAACGTATTATGATTGATGTAGCCTTTCTGTTTCAACTTACGGAAATTCTTTCTATCCATAATGATAAGTTGACCTTTTTTCCCACCGGCAGGCATAACGTAGTAACGTTCTCCAGTTTCTTTGTGTTTTTCGTCTGCCTGTCTGACTGCTTCACGTAAACGAAGCGAAGCTCTGATTTTTCTGAAAATGTTCATTGTTCCTTGTTTTTATAGTTAAACTTATATTGTAGCTGCTGAAACAGCTTTTTTCTTTTTGACAACAAATCGTCCGATACGAAGCACAATCTTTGGAATTTCCATTTCAAAGAAACATATATGCAAGCCTATGGCTCTTGTCATTAGCAAGTCATCATGTTTACCGGTAATCGCTCCGAAAGCTCCGTTCGGTTTTTTCTCGTAACACAAATATTCGTCCAGACAACGTTCGTCACGTTCCGTGTATAAATTCTCACGAATAACCTTGACTAAGGTTGATATAATCATCGGTTTGGTTGAGACATTGGTATGGAAGCCGTATTTGGTAGGCAATCCCTCGCGTACGGCTTCTTCGGACTGACCACGTGCATAGAGATTAGGGTAAATCTCTTTGATTTGATTAAGGATGAACTGTGACTGGTCGCCATCTACCTGCCGCTCCTTGTCATGCGTTTCCAAGGTGTTGCTTTCTATCACCAAGAGTGAATTGTCATAAAAAGCCGCTATTTGTGCCGCTTTCCATGCAAGCTGGTCGATGTCGCAATGTCCGTACCATTGTGCCACTACGACAGGCTTGCCACCATCAATCATAAACAGACGGTCAAGCACAAGAACAACAGAGAAGTCTGCTTTATTGGAACGTCCACCCACATCGACAATCGTGAGGTAACGATTTGTAACAACTTCCTTTTCATCTGTTTCCGGCAACTCCCAAATATGCAACAATCCCTGTTTGTCTTTCACAAAACGCAAGTTCTGCAAAGCGTTCTTGCCCTCATCCGCATCGGCACAGACTTCACCGACATATTTAGGCTTCTTGCAGGTCTTGCGCATTGCATCGACCTTGTATTTGTCGAACACACGTGCTCCCGAATGTACGAAGGCTTCCACATCATCAGACGGAAATTCGGCAGCCATCTGCCCATGGTCATTGTACTTCCTGCGTTCGGCTATGTACCAATGGATAGCTTCGAGCGTAGCACCTTTTTCCCACAGCGACCAAAGATACTTACCGCATTCCTCACGTTCGGAATCTGTATTTTCATTGTCCCGATTCTGATAAAGCCATTCTGCAAAATCCCATTTTTCATTGTCCGAATCAAAAGCGAGTGTATATTGCTCGATGTCGAACCATGAAACGAACATTGCCTCGAACTGGGATTTCCCTTCTTTTGCGGCAGTATATTCGCGATGAAAGAAGTTCCCGGTGCCATTTGCTGTGCTTTCATAAACAATCATGGTGTAGGGCTTGAGGAGAATACCCGAACAGGCGGAGCGCACAATGTCTTCCGGTTTCTTTCCCTCCGTAGCCTTCCATATTCCCACTTCGGAGAGATGTACAAGATTGTAATCACCGCCACGACACGAATCCGGGCGTTCAGCCGTACCAATCTTGATTTTGCAGTTACGCTGCGGAATGCGCGATATACTTCCCGATTTTCCCACTCCTACAATCTTCGGCTCGTTCTCATTGTAGGCTTCATCAATTTTATAGAGCATTTCGACAGGATAACTTTTAATCATCCGGTCGAACATATCCTTGATTTCATCGGAGCCTGCGCCCTGATGTGCAATGATAAGTGAGTTTAAGCCGGTTTTGTGAAGCAACTGCAACCATGCCATATAAAGCTGTGAAGTGGTGGAACCACCCCATTGCCGTGCTTTAAGCAGGATGATGCGTATCGGTTTCCCTGCAATACGCAATTTCTCAAGCCGATCCACAAAACGCCGTTGAGGTCTTGTCAGACGAAACAGGACATCCTCACCACCGCCTTTGGCCTTGATATAGACAAATGTTGCCGCCCAAAACGGAAAATCCTCGCGGCTGCGTATTCGTACAAACTGCTCTATGACCTTCAAGCGATCATCCTGATTGTCTTCCACACCCATGTAGTCCGTGAGGAATTTGGAAATAGAACCGGCTTCGATGAGTTGGCGTACAAGCGGTACTTTCATGATACGTTCCGGTAACCACTGGGTATGTATAGGAAAGTCACTGATGGTACACTTTACACGTTTACCGACAGAACCTTCTCCGGTAATTGGATTGAACTTTGCATATACAATCGCATTGCGGCGTTCATTCTCTGTCAATATGTCCTTGATGGCCTTATCTTTCATGGTGCATGATTTTAACAGGCTTGTTTAGCAGAGCCATGATGAGTCCCAATACATAACACCAAAGATGCAATACGGCATTTATGCCCGGAAACAGGAAGCCTGCCACAAGGTAAAACAGCATCCATAACTGATAATACCGTTTACGTAATACCTCAAACGATATTGAACCAAACAGGGCGAAAACCAATCCGGACAATCCTACCGTTGGCGAATCCATTGTCGTGAAATATCCAAGGGTATCAACTGGAACTGTAACGGCAATCATATAGGCTGACAGCAATCTTCCTATCCCAATATCGTAAATGAAAATAATCGATAATAAACACCATGAATTGAGCAAGGCATGAAACATATTCGTATGGAAAAACGGATACAGCAAGCGTCCTGGCATATTACTTCCAGCGTAAATGCCGACAGTTTGCCAATCCCATTCTCCTGAAAATGACAAACACACAATCATGGCAGAAATCAGGAGAGCCGTAATCTTCTCAACTTTTCTTGCATCCATCGTTTTTTAGCCTTGCATATCATCATCTTGGCACTACCCGGCGTGAGGTAGAATTTCGGTGCGGGTTGAGCAATCACTTTAGCACACAGTTCAGAAATGGTAAGTTCCGGGTATTCTGATTTGAGAGCGACAACCCTTGTATGAATCTCCTCATACATTTCTTTCTTCAACGGCCACATACCGCTTAAATCGTTCTCACCCCTCATCATGGCGGAAACGACCAATGCTGCACGAATATCGCTGACCCAAAACCTCCGGGACGGCATGTTTACAATTACTTTATACACTTCAGGCATACGGATATAATCACACGATGAAATGTATTCATCGTATGCTCTCATCAAGTCGTTCATACGCTCCATAGAGTATTCCATAACTGCTCCTTTATGCTTCATTTTTCTTCCCGCTATAGTACCAAAGTTACCAATAGGAGCGTAAAAAGATAAACATGACATCCTGCTTTCCCTGCCTATTTTTGTCTTGTAGAATCTGACTATAAATTAAATTTTTGAATTATGCCTAATAATACGGAAGTTAAGAGCAATCGCGAGCGATACACAGAGCGATTGAAAGCAAAGTATCCGGACAGAGAATTTGCCGATGATGAAGCGTTATTCGGTCAAATCAATGACGATTACGATGGTTACGACAAGGAATTGTCCGGTTACAAGAAACGTGAAAAAGCACTGTCCGACCTGTTTGCAAGCAACCCGCAAAGTGCCGCTTTCCTTACTGACTGGAGAAAAGGCGAAGACCCTATCATCGGTATGGTGCGCAAATTCGGGGATGATTTCAAGGCCGCACTTGAAGACCCCGAAAAGCAGGAGGCACTTGCAGCCGCCAACAAGGAATTTGCGGAACGAATCGCCCAAGAGAAAGAGTACGAGGGAGAGTATCAGAAGAACCTCGACGAAACCCTGACCACCCTTGAAACCATGCAACAGGAAGAAGGACTGCCGGATGAGGACATCGACAGCGCAATGGATTTCCTTGTAGGCATTGTACGTGACGGAATCATGGGTAAGTTTACACGTGAAAGTATAGAAATGGCCATAAAAGCAATCAGGCACGACAGCGATGTGGAAGCTGCCGGACACGAGGGTGAAGTAAAGGGGCGCAACAGCAAGATTGAAGAAAAACTACGCAAAGCAGGCAAAAATGACGGTACAGCCGACCTTGCCGGTAAAAACGGTGGCGGCAGTGGCGGTTCACGGCAGATGCCTGACCTCGGTGCAATCGGGCGTTATGATGGTACACAGAACATTTGGGAGCGTGGCGGTGAAAAACGCAAGGCGATAAACAGATAAATATAAACCAATTACATTTTTAACTTTTAAAATTTCGAGCAATGAAGAAAACAATGAGTTTCTTTTGTCGCATTACGCTGATGATATTGGCGTTTGTGACGGGTGCATCAAGCGGTGTCATGATGGCAGAAGCATCGAACCTGCCTGATGCGGGTAAAACAACAGCCGGTGCGGACGGTACGGGTGGAACAGACGGTATTTCCACTGAAACAGGAGGGCGTGAAACCGGCGACCCAAATTTCTATTTGAGTGATGTGGACAAACGCATCGTGAAAATCCGTCCGATGGCTACTCCAATTGACCAAATCAGCCGTTATGCAAAATCAAGCTCCACCAATTCATTTGAAGTGAAGTATTACAGCGTGGGTACACGTGAAATCAAATGCAGTACCAACAAAAAGCTGGAAGCTATGCTCAGCGGTGCGAGCGTGTCGTTGCCGGTAGATGATTTGAATATGTTCACGTTGGATGATACCATTAGGGTAGTCGGTGTCAGCGCCATCACCAAACCGGACGGAACGAAATATACGGAAGATGACAGCAACGTTCCGGACCTCGTGCTTTGTGTGTGCGGAAAGGACAGCTCAACAAATCTTCCTACAGTGTATGCCGTAAATGGCAAAATGGATGATTCAAGCAAACAGCCGATTCTTGTTCCGGAAATTCCACAAGGAACAACGCTTGTACGCATGGGAAAAGCATGTGGGGAATTGGATGTTCAGACAGGACGATTCAATAATATCCCTATGCCTGAAACCCAGTATTGTCAGAACTTCATGATTCAGGTAGAGCAATCAACTTTTGACAAGATTGCCGCCAAAGAAGTGAACTGGAATTTCTCAGACATTGAAGAAGACGGTGTATATGATATGCGCCTCGCAATGGAAAATACTTATCTGTTCGGTGTGAAGCAGGTTATCAAGCACATTGCAAAGGACGGCATGAACACTTGGTTTACAGGTGGTATCTGGTGGATGGCCGGAAAGGACATCGAGGTGGGCGAATGGGATACTGACAAGAAATGCGCCATAATTACCGATGAAAACCTTGTGGATATTACCAAAGACCTTTTTGTTGGTACCGGCATCGGTAACAAGCGTAAGATTTTATTCTGTGGAAGTGATATGCTCTCTGCATTCTCCAAGATAAAGAGCGAAAAATTCCGCTTGAAAGATACCGTGGAGGTATGGAACTTGAAATTCAAATCTTGGGATACTGATTTCGGAGAAGTATTAACCATACATCATGAACTGTTCGATGTAAACGGAATGAGTGATTGCGGCTTTGCAATGGATCCGGAATATCTTTCCAAAAAAACACATGTGTCTTGGGCACGTAACGTACTCGACTTGCAAAAGGCCGGTATCCGCCGTACCGATGCGGTAGTTATCCAAGAGGTGAGCTGCCTGTATCTGCGCTATGCAAAGGCACATGCACGTATGAGACTGGCTAAAGCACCCGCCCAAGATTTAAATGCGGCATAATAAAGAGTTCATAAAGAATTATTAATTACCGGGGATGGGATAAGGTGTCCCGTCCCCTTTTTACTTTTAAGAATATGATTACGAAAACCTACAAGGCGAATACCAATATCAGTATTAATGTGGTACTTCCGAGCAAGAAGAACCTGCATATCGCATTCGTTCCATTGTCAAACGGAAGCAGTGTATTCACTACCGACAACGAGGACATACAGAAGTCTGTAGAGAACCATTACAAGTTTGGCAAACTGTTCAAACTTCATTCTGTGCACGGGCAATCCGAGACAGTAGAAACAGCCGGAAAAGCGTCTAAAAACGGTTCATCTGAAAAACTTCATGCCGAAAGTACGCACAATGGTGAAGACACGCCTGCCAACGAAACCGGCAGACAGGACGAAATGCCGCAAGAAGACGCAGGGGATAACAATACGACATCTCGCAAAGTCAAAGTAAGCGACATTGCAAGTGCAAAAGATTACCTTGCAGACACTTTCGGTATCAGCCGCACTTCCATGCGCTCGACCAAGGCAATCATGGAGCAGGCAGCAGCAAACGGAATTGAGTTTGAAGGTCTGGAATAAAGATAATGGCTTATGGCTGTATATCAGAAGAACAAAATACAGGAGGATGTACGCACCGCCCTGGACCAAAACATGAACAGCGATACGTTGAAGATTATAGGCGATGTGGACACTCTTGCACTTGACGACATCATTGCATCAAAGATTTTGGAAGCAGTAAAGCGTGTGCACAGCTCTGCACCGTCCTATTTGCTTGACGGCGGACACAACTTCGGTGATGCCATATATTGGAAAGAGCATGAAAGCGGATGGATATTACTGCCGGAAGATTTCATGCGTTTTGTCGTTTTCCAAATGAACGATTGGGAGCGTGCGGTATTTAATCCCATAAACACCGATGACCCTGAATATGAAAAACAGTCTTCCCGATTTAAAGGCATAAGGGGAACATGTCAACGGCCTGTATGCGCCATATCCATACGGCCAGAAGGAAGAGTGATGGAATTTTATTCTTGCAAAACGACAGAAGCGAAAGTGAGCCGTGCTGTATATCTGCCTTACCCGAAAATAGACAAATATGGCGCGGTAGAAATCTGTGAGAAATGTTATGATGCTGTGATATATACCATAGCTGCATTAGTATTAACGACATTCGGCGATACGGAAAAAAGTGCCGCATTGAACGAATTGGCTAAATCTGTATTAATATGAGTTACGAATCAAAACATATAGACGGTGATGTCTCCGTTGGTCGCAATACAGCGATAGGTGGTGACGCGACCGTTCAGGGAAAGACCCACTTGAAAGGAAACGTAATGGTGGACGGCTGGCTTGAGGCAAAAAATATCAAGGGAGTGAGCAAAGGACTGTTCACGACCATCGAAAAACTGAAAGCGGCTTATCCTTTACCACATGACGGATGGTGGGCACTTGTGGGTGTTTCCTTACCAGCTCCCATATATGTGGGCGATGGCGGAGAATGGGTCCCGACCGGACAGAGTGGAGGCAACCCGACCATAGACAGCGGTCAGTATAACGAAGCCGTAGAAAAACTGCAAGAGGATATTACCAAACTGCAGGACGACATTACGGATATAGAAGCCCGCAACAAAGCGCAAGACACCAACCTCACCACGCTTGGTGATAGTGTCAACTCGTTGCAAGACCAAGTAAACACGACCAAGGATACCGCAAACAAGGCAAACAACAAGGCGAATGAAGTTGGAAGCCAACTGAACTCTTTCAAAGAATCAAAAGGTGAAAACGGAGGAATCGCCCCTCTTGACGAACAAGGGAAAGTACCGAGCCGACATTTGCCCGGATACATTGATGACGTGGTAGATTTTTATGGCATTTCCGTAGGCATTACTGTAAAAAATGAATCCATAGACAAAAATTCCAACGATGAGGGTTGTAAAGTTGTATATGATAAGGAACATGGTTGCTTTGTGCTTGCATACGTTCCGACAATCGGAGAATCCGAGACTGCTACTTATTATAACAACTGGTTGGATGCAGATGTTTTCGGTACGGCAAGTACAAACGGGCGAATACCCTCTTCCGGCAAAGTCTTTCTATGTGAAGAAGATGGAAAAAGTTATCGTTGGAGCGGTAAACAACTGACTTCAATTGGCTCCAACCTTGCTCTCGGACATACAAGCTCTACTGCATTCCCCGGTGATGAAGGTGCGAAGTTACAGGAAGATATGAAGCAGGTCGAAGAAAACAAGAAGGCAATACTTTCACTCAATAAACAAGTCGTATCGCGTAGCGTTGTGAATGTCAACCATCTGTTTGACCTTTCAGATAGGGAGATAACATTTTCCGTAGCACTTGACAGGTGTGCGACTTCTGAATATGCTTCTGCTTTGCAGATTCCGGGTGTTGTCTTGATATTCCTTACAGAAGCCGGATGGGTTTCAAAACAATGGACAAATACCTCTGATTGGAGTAAAGAAAGCAACTGGACGGATTTCGGGACTTCCGGTGGTGGAAACGTAGGCAACACCATCAACGTGAACGACCTTTGCGGAGATGGAGAATATACTTTGGGAACAGCCATAAAAGCTGTTGTTGACCTTGAGAAAGAAAGCGGGTTCTCTTATTTGAAAAGCGGTATCGTCCTTACATTCAAGACTGCGGAAAGTGATAAAAATGGCGCACCTGTATGGCTTGCCTATCAGTTCACACGCGATAAGAGTGACATCAGCCCTGATGATCTGAAACCGTGGGTAGCATTCGGCAGTGGCGGAAGCAAGGTGGAAACATCCGACAAACCGGCAGAGGGAGGAAAAGATGCCCTTTCCACAGGCGGGGCATACATAATGCAGGAGAAAGCTATCGGCGGATTTGATGAAGAAAGTGATGAAGACTACATTTACTACAAAGCCACCAATCTGAATGGCGGACAGATAGAGGATATTGTGCTTAAAATACCCAAAAATGGAGGTGGTGGCGGCTCCAGTGAGGATAGTACATTGTCTATCTACTTCGAGGAAGCCGCTCCTATTATGGCATTCGGCTCAGAGATAAAAATCAATGTAGCTTTGCGTAGTGTCAGCTATCCTGATGGTAACGAGGTGCTTGGTGTCATTCGTAACATCACTATTATTGATGCAAGCACCGGACTGACATTATCCAGTGAGGATATGAACACTGTAGGCTCTGCAAGTGCGACCGATTACAAGTTTGAACTTGACTTCACAAGTTATTTCAGCAGTGCCGCCAGCAAAAGCTTCTTTGTGCAAGCTACAGATTCGGATGGAAATACCAAGAAAAAAGCCATTACCATTATGGCTGTGGATATTACCGTAGAACAACCCATGGCTTTGAATTACACAAGTGATACTATCCTTGTTGCAGGTGGTCCGGCAAAAAATATCGGACAATTCTATAAATTCCCTAATAACACTTCATCCATTCTTGCAGTAGTGGAGATGTTCTATAATGGAGAATGGAAGAAACTTGGTGAAGCAACGGTAAGCGACAGTTATACCAAAGGCATCTCTGTCAATCCAACAAATGTATTCGGTGGCGGAGAAAGACTTTCGCATGGCGCATATCCTGTACGAATATACGGTACGGAGAAGAAATCCGGAGTAAAGGGAAACACCATCTATTCCGCTATCATGTGTGTGGACGAAAACAGTAATACTCCCATCGTCGCCATCAGGTTCAATGACAAGAACAACGGCACGTTACGTTTATATGACAACCTTACCGTAGAGGTGGCTGCGTATACTCCCGGCAAGACTGAAACGCATGTAGATGTTTTCTACAGCGAGGAGAAAGTTACAGCTGTGGAAGCTATGATTGCCGAAACGGTTACAGTGAACAAGCAGATAAGCGGATATAGTACGGACGGAAGCCAAAGTATTACCGTACATGCCGAAAGTGGCGGTGTATCCACCAATGAAATCAAGGTTACGATAAAAGGGAGTGCCATTGATATAGCGATCAAGGACGGTGCTTTGTTCGGATATGATTTTTCTACACGTAGCAACAGTGAGAGCGATCATACTATCACACATAACGGAGTGACAATGGATGTACGAGGTGCAAACTGGTCAAGCAACGGATTTGTAGACTTTCTTAAGGAGCGTTCTTTGCGTATTGCAGAAAATGTAACAGCTGAAATATTGGATTACCATCCTTTTGGAAACGCATCAGTGGAAACTACGAGCGGATGTGCCATCCAATTTGCCTTTGCCACCAAAAATATCAAGGAAGCTGATTCAAAGCTGATAGAATGCTATGACCCTGATAGCGGAGCCGGTTTCTATGTCTGTGGAAATAAAGCTGCGATATACTGCAAGACCGGACAACCGGCTTTGGTGGAACGCTCATTCCGACAAGGTGAAAAAATTACCATGGCCGTAGTTGTAGAACCATCTACCATTTATGTATCACGTGGGGGAAGCAATTATTCCTGTATCAAACTGTATTTGAATGGTGAAGAGGTCGGCTGTATAGGATATATCAGTAATAGCGATGCTATCCTTAATTCAAAAACCATAACATTTGACGGAACGGAAGGAGACTTGTATTTGTATTATGTACTTGCCTACAACAGTCATTATGAATGGGCGCAAGCTTTTAGAAACTATTTGTGCAAGTTGACTGATACTTCAGCAATGATACAGGAGTATGAAGCGGAGAATGTGCTTGATACACAGAATCGTCCGACAATAGAAGCCCTTTCCGCAAAAGGCATACCTTATTATGTGGTCGTGTCAGACCAGCAAACTTTTGACACGTTTGACGGTGATATTGATACAAGCAAGAAGTTCAAATGTACGTTGTTCTATTATCATCCGACTATGCCGTGGAGAAGTTTTAAGGCTATCAATGTGCAATGGCGCAGGCAGGGAACCACTTCGGCAAAACGGCCTATCAAGAACGACCGTTTCTATCTTCAAAAGAATGATGGCTGGGAGGTAACTCCTATTTATCCGGATTATGACAGTGAAGATGCTCAAATATCATATAAACTGATGAGAATAGGTTATGTCCGTGTAGGCGAAGATTCTATTCCGGTAAAAATAATAACGGTGAAAGTGGATTATTCCGACAGCTCCAATGCCAACGACTGCGGTGTGTGCGGTTTGATGAACGCCACATTTCGTGCACTCGGAAGTAATTACCTGACTCCCGCACAGCGTTCATTTGATGGAACTTGGGCAAAGAGTGACATATCATTAAAGGGATTGGAAATGAATCACTCGACAGCCAATCATCCCATTGCCGCATTCCGTGCTACACAGGAAAGCTTGACAGACGCATGGTTTCATGCAAAAGGGAACTGGAAGGAGGATAAGGGAGAACAGGTTGCGCTTGGGTTTAAAGATACTCCCGGTTACAATAAAGGCTGCGTGAACTATGGAGATTTTGTGGAATATTTCGGACAAAAGGGCGAAAGCATCGACCAGATAGAAACACGTTTCAAGAATGATATTACCACCGATAAAGAAAAGCTTTATCTTCTTTCCCTATATTGCGGGCAGGACTACCGGTTTATGTCATACGAACGGGGAGAGTGGACGCGACAAGCCGGAGAGATGAAGCAGGAAAACGGCAAGTGGAAGATTACAGGCAAGGTCCTTAATCCGGTAAGCGGTTACGAATTGCTCACATATGATGGAATGAACTGGTGGCAAGGGGTTGGCAGCGTTGAAGACATGATGGAACCTACTACCGCAGAGTCCTCGTGGGTAACGAAACTCAAACTCGGACAGGAAACCTACCCGATGTGGACACGTTACTTCGAGTGCATGATTGACGATGACCAGTTACAGATAGACCTGGCCATGGGACGGAAAGTACCGTTCGACCTGTACCAAGTACTGAAATTCTGCGACAGTTGCGATTATGCCAAGGAAGAGCTCGCAGGGAAATGGCAGGAAATTTGGAAGACACAGATGTGGGAATACATCAATCCATACTCGTTGGTTTCCTATTATCTTTTCACCGATTATCTTGCCGCTGTCGACCAACAGGCGAAAAACATGCAACCGATGTTCTTCCTTGAAGACGGCTGTAGCGTCAAGGACGGTGTTTATAGCGGAGCAAACGGTATGGAAGCGCGAAGAATGTACCTTAATAAAGTTTATGACTGTGATACCTGCAACGGTAAGGATAATGACGGCGGGCAAACCATTGACCCGGAAGTTGACCCCGGTGATCTGACAAACAGTGCATACGCCGGAAGAGGAAGCGTGCTTTGGAATGATATACGTGGTCAGCAGACTATGGATGTAGACCAAAATGCCAATACAATTACATTGCCTGCAATAGCAGATACGATGCGTTCGCTTCCCGATACACTTGGAATCGGTGCCGGACCGTTTTCTCCCAAGGGAGCTGACTATTATTTTGTAAAACAGATAATGAAAAAATGGCCTAAGGTTGTTTCAAGTTATGACGGAGAACGGAAGTATATCAAATATACAGGATACAACGACCTCTATTTCTATGCATTGCAAGGACTGGGGCTGACATCTCTTCCCGCTTTTATAGAACAACGCTGGCGCATCCGTGACGGATACTACCGCTGTGGGGATTTCAAGGCGGAAAGCGGTTATATTGGTGGACGTATCGGTGCAAAAGAAGGTGCAGTCATCAGATTTAAAGCGGCCAAGAGTGGGTATTTCGGTATCGGTAACGATAGTGGAAACATTACACAGGGAATCTTTCTGAAGGCAGGGGAAAGCGGTACATTCACAGATTTCCAGCATGGGGAAAACATCATGCTGTACATATATCAGGCAGACCGCATGAGCATGATAGATTTAAGTGAAGTAAGTATTGACCCTCAATTCGGGAATACCCTTTCAAAAATGTCGTTGCTACAGGAACTGTATCTCGGTAGTGAAAATCATAAGGAATGGAAAATGTCGCCCGGAAACACCGGATTTCTTACCAATTTGGATTTAGGAGACATGCCGTTTCTCACTACATTGGATATTCGAAACACGGAAATTATAACCGTCAATTGCTCAAAGTGTCCACGAATGGAGAGTGTGCATGCCGATAATACTTCTTTGTCTGCAATAACGTTTGCTGAAACTTCTCCGATAAGTACGCTTGCCCTTCCCGGTACTATCACTGAACTTGTATTGAACAATCTGCCTAATCTGACTTATCCCGGCGGGCTTTCTCTTGGTGGTGTCAGTAAGGTTACAAAAATATTCGTGAATGAATGTCCGTATATTGATACGATGACTCTGTTGGAACAGGTGGTCAATGCAAGTGAATTGAAAACCGTCCGTATTCCCAACGTAAATGCTACGGCGAGTGTTGAAATGCTTCGTTCCATAAAAAACGGTGGGGCTATAGGATTGGATGCGAATGGTAATGCGTACGATGAAAAAGGACAGTGTAGCGGAATAACCGGACGATGGATATTGGTCGAACTGATAGAGCAGAACGAAATCGAAGAGCTTGTCCGGTATTTTCCCCAACTTGAACTTCATAATTCGCAGTTCTCTATTGTGAAAATCAGCGATACGGTAGACAATGATTCGTGTGAGAAGTATAGCAATCCCGAAAATAAGACGGGGGCGGATTATGGCAACACATATATTCCAAGCGGGCATACCCTTGCCATCAAGAAAGGATGCCATGCCTATAAATGCTCATTCAACACGAAGAAAAACCAGATGGAAGGCGTGCAGTTAAGCGATACGGATTTCAACTACCTGAAAAACGGCAGCAGCTTTGACATAACGGACGCCGTCGGAGAGGGCTTTGATATATTCTGGCATGCTCCGCACCATTGGTACAAGGGAGTGAACGACTACAAGAACCAAGTAAAGTATTTTTTCCCTTCTATAACAGAGACCGAACCGCTCTCAACTGCATTGCATAGCAGAAAATCCCTGTTGTCGGAATTGCTATATATGGAAAATACCGGAGTGTATGCGATTGATGCCGTTGTCGGTGAAGTCATAGGCGAGGATGTCATAACCACCGCATCCAATACGAACAGCTACAAGATGGATGTGAGAGGAATGAAGCAGGTAAGATGGCCCGGTCTGAACCATGCCCGGCTTGGAGGCGTGTTCACTGACGAAAACAACCGTGTGCTCAGTACGTTCATCATGTCTGTAAGCCATACCTATTTTGACTTCAACATCGGTGATTATGTGTTCTGTGACATACCTAACGGTGCAAAATGGTTTTATTTCACTTCTTTCCGTGACATTGGCTACATAGAGTGCCTTGTTGTAGACAGCAGCAGTATTGAAGCCATAGAACCTGAATGGACCGAACACACGGTTGGCGACAACGACAGTCTGGTCGGTGTATATCCTATTACCGTTGACGGTTTGAAGATGCCACGCAGCCTTTCCGGTGATATACGTTCGAAGAAAGGCAACGGGACGTCCGTTACATCTAACGAATGGAAATACGACAGTGAGGGTAATCCTATTGAGATGCCTATCGGCGGTTTGAATTACACGGCAAAGGATTTCCAAAACATCTGCCGCTTACGTGGAGTTGGCTATCAGTTGCAGGATTACGAACAGCATAAAGAGATTAGCAATCTATGGTGGGCTTTGAGCGGAACAACCAACGAACAGTCGGTTGTGGGCAATGGCGGACATGACAGCATTCTGAATAAACTGGATTCCATCGGCATGGCTGACAGCAATAATACCGGCAATACGCTCAACTCCATACTTGGATTGAAGCATTATGTGGGTTGTGATTCAGAATGGATGGACTATATCGCTTTTAATGTGCCGAGCTATGAAGCGTTCTACAAGGCAAAATGCACGGATAACGACAGTTCATATCCAATAGATTATACAGCGCATATTTATGACCCCGTAAACAAAACCGAACGGACTGTTAAAACAGTTGACGCTTCCAATGGAAATTGTGTCGTGCGCATAGTACATGGTGCCAAGTGCGATGTATTGCCCAGCAGAGTACACAAGAGAGATACAAGTATGTATGTAACACATTATGCAGCAGGATTTTGGATAAGTGGAAGCCGAGGCCGTTGTGTTTTGCGGTCCGGCCGCTACTCGCATGCGTTCGGCGGTCTCGCTTGTGCGAGCGCGTACCACGCT
>ERZ894209.275-NODE-275-length-34463-cov-23.599483_pt1 | contig 34463 bp, 28 predicted proteins | sample MGYA00380288_ERZ894209 | MGnify/ENA primary metagenome ERZ894209 (study PRJEB32331, sample SAMN06328482) | human gut metagenome | biome: human gut microbiome; feature: stool | host: Homo sapiens | collected 2013-12-13 ... | reverse complement strand
AATTAAATATGCAGATAATTTTGTGGATTTTCTTATAAATATGATTGAATCACTTTAATGATAATGGAGAAGTAGGAGTATGAATGATAATATTGAAAAAGCAAAAGAAGAATTAATAGAATGGCTGTCAGATCCCGATGAATTGGGAAGAAAACCAGTTAAAATAGAATATACCAATCATTTTAAAGATGAAAATGGAATAGAATGTGTAATATTTAAATTTAAAAAATCAATTGTAGGAAAATGGTTGTTAGGAATTGTTAGTGAATCCGGTACGTTTAGTGAAATGAAAGAGTATCATGCAAAAAATGAAATTGATGATGCAACAAAAATTTTAAATATGCTGAAAGAATATTGGAAAGAACAGGCAAGACAGAGATATTAGGGGATATGTATTTAACATTCAAAGTTAATTCGAAAAAATAGCTGACAAAGGATATGAAATATGAGAAGAAAAAAATTTAATACAATAAATATGATAATAATTATTTTTCCTATAATACTATCAGCTTGCTCCAAACAACCAGACTTCGATGCCAAATCTTATGTCCAAAGTTCTCTTGATGCATACTATCATGGAGAATATAAGGACTATGCGAATCTGTTAGAAATCTCGGAAAAAGATGCAAAGAAAGAAATCGAAGAGGATTTTAATGAGAGCATCCAACAGCAATTTGATGATTCCGATAACATTACGGATAAAGGAATTGTCGATTATGCGGAAAAACTGGCAGAAGTAAAGAAACTGGCAAAATACAAAGTACAAGATGTGAAAGAAGAGGATGGAGTCTATACAGTAAGTGTACAAGTTGAACCATCCAATGTATTTCAGACATTGCAACAAAGCTCTACCGAGGTAAGTAATGAAAAAATAAAGCAGGGATTGGATGGAAATGATCCGGAAGTCTTTGCAGCTGTATTAACAGAAAGTGTCCAGAAGAGTCTTGAAAAGAACAGTTATGGAAAAACTGTTACTGTAAAAGTATCTGTGGAAAAAGATAATTCAGGAAAATATGGTCTTTCGGATACAGAGATGAATAAGCTGGAAGCAGCGATGTTCCCAACAGAATAAGAATGAATGGAAAGCTATCAGAGGAAAAACTGGTAGCTTTCTTTTATCTTCAAGACGAGAAAAGTTCTGGCGATAGTAACGTTTAATCATCGATATTCTTATTTTATTTTCTATTTTACGTAAGCGCTTAGTTTTTGGGTAACTAGATATTCGCCGGTTCCTAACTCATAATGATAGCAGATAGATTTTTACTCCACTTCTTTGATAGGAAGTAGAAATTCACTACATTTGGAGGTTTCATTATGAGTGATAAACGAGCCCCAAGGCGTTCCTTGGATGACTGGATGGAGCTGGTAACTGAATACAGGCAAAGTGGATTAACAGATGCTGCATGGTGTGAAGCACAAGGTATTTCTCCAAGTTGCTTCTATAATGCCGTTTACCTCTATAAAAGCTCTATCTATATATCAAATCAATAACATTCAATATTCCATAACGCTCCGCAATCATCTTCAACCCTCTTTTAACTTTTTCATGACTATAATTCTTCGACAATAATGCATCTTCCGTCAATTCATTTAGATATCCATAAAATACAAGTGCTTTTTCTAAAGCTCCTTCTTTATTCGCATCTACAAGCGTTAATATCTCCTCTTCCATCTTCTTAATGTTATCTATACCACTTTGTCCGTTAGCAAGTTCTAACATTTTTTTGTTTTCGCTTTTAATTGTTCCCTCTGAAATATTTACAGGTACACCTATATCCTTGTTTAATAATAACTTCACCATTGTTCTGATAACTTCATTATTCATTCTTATTATGTAATCCTGCTCATACATATATTTCACTCCTCTAATCAATTAAATTATTCAAAAACGGGGTGTTTCCAAATTAATGCAACTTAGAACACCCCTTAAACCTATTTAATTATATAACTATAATTTGATTCAATAGATTCTTTCATAATTTCAAACTCGCTATCCCATTTTTCCTGAACCTTCATAATTTCATCAGCAGATGTATTATCACCAATATATTCGCTAACTTCATTTATAGGCATATTTTTACTTATATAGTTTCTTTCTTTTTCTGATACATATTTTTGTATTGGTAAATCCTTTTTTAGCATTTCAAATTGGAATTTCCAATAAGCATCTTCGCTTTCAAACTTATCTATAAAATCATCAATTTCATCTTTATTTTCAGCTACTTCAAACTCTTTTTTCATTTGTTCGATATGTGCTAAAATTTCATCATCTGTTACATTATAACCATTTTTTATTGCTTCTTGATATAAAGTATTAATATCTTTAACGTACTTAACTGCTAAATCCGAAGCTTCTTTTTCTTCATATCCTGCTGCAATATAAAAATCTTTCGCCTGATTTATTTCTATTTCTGGTAATATTATCTTATTATCTTTAACCGGTTTTAAACTTTCCACTACAGCTAAATTTTCTCCAATAGGATTAACAACATATTTCTGAACTGAATTCCCCCAGTTTTCTATCTTGTCAAAACTTGATATCTCAGCTTTAGTCGACGCAACAGTCATTATCCAAATCACTCCAAGTATTAACATACAAGAAACAATTCGTTTTTTCATACTCATCCCTCCTCATCAATTCGTTTTTAATGACGTATATACACTTCCTGCTTGTGTTGGAACTAATGTTCCACTACAGTACACTGTATATGGGAAACCTGATACATATGATGTACTTTTTGCATAAGTCACTGATGTAGAATTATACGAACCTCCTCCAAATGGATAGGTCGCTGTATCCCATAGATACGACCCCTTCGTCCATGAACTGAAAGTTTTTACAGTACTGCCTGTTGCACTTGTCTTATGAACCCCATTAGATCTTGTCACTTCCGGTGCACTTGCAGAATATGTTCTACTGTAACATAAAAAACAATCTCTATATGTAAACGTACTATTGGAACCGCTTGAACTATATGTTTCACTTATTTTAGCATTCACTTTAGCAGATGCTGTTTGTCCTCTCGGAGTACTAAAAACAAAACTTTTAACTGTTTCATTGTTTTTATTAGCTCCATATACCAGCATAGCATTTAATACCACGCAAATTATTGCTAAAGACATCATTGAAATTATTTTTACACACTTTCCACTTATTTTTTTTATCGACATATGCATAAGCAATTTCCTCCGTCTTGAATCACATTAATATTTTTACTGAATTACCTGAGCATATCATTTTCTTACCATTTTTCTCACCTCATTTCCTATATCGTTAATCTTTTATCTATAAATATTATATCTTACGCCCATATTTTTTGCAATATTTTTTATTTTTGTTTTTATTATCTGCTTTTTTGCATTTTCTATATTTATTTTCAGTATTTTATTGTCTGTTTCATCTTCTTACTTTATATTGATATCTGTAACTAAGTAGATTCTTGTTTTTATACAAAAGAAAGACACCTTAATTCTATGTGCTATATAATAGAAATCCCCAACTAAATATTCTCAAAATAAAATATATCTTACAAATACTATATCTCCTTGCATTCAAGCAGTAACTGTTCCACTCCTGCGTGAGCAATAACTATTTTACCAACTAATCTGGCGATGCATTTTACGATATTGTCCGGGAGTTATACCAGTGTATCTCTTAAAAATAGAAATAAAATAACTTTGAGATGAAAAATTCAAGTAAGTACTGATTTCACCCAGACTATAGTCGGAATGTGCCAGTAAATTCTGTGCCTTTTCAATAAGAACTTTATGGATAAAAACAGTAAGCGTCTGTCCGGTTTCTTTATGGAACAGGGCAGACAGATATTTAGGTGTTAAATTAACTAAAGATGCCAGTTGATTTAAGGTTAAAGTTTTATTTTTACCATGATAGATATAATCAATGACGCGAGAAATAGCTGGTGAATAGTAGTTTTTTGGCGTCTTTTTTGCTTCAGCAACACGAAGCGTAAATTCAATAGCCATCTGTTCATTTAATTTCATTAAAGCGTCAACATCGGTACATTGTTCCATTTTTCGTATATATACATCACTTAAGGAAAAAGCAGTTTCCTCATTAAGTCCTCCTTCGATGGCATATCTGGTAACTAAAGTTGTATTAGCAATACTTGCATAAAAAAGTAATTTTAATTTGGAATTGGAAGAGGTCATCTTTCCGTAAACAGTTGTTGGGAGTGAATAATAGGTATTCTCCAATGCGTGAATATCTCCGTTTGAAACACATTCGAGAATTGCTTTTTCCTGTGCATAAGATGTATGTATCCGTTCATTTTCTGCATTTTCCAACATTTCATGTGTGAGTGAAAAATTGATGTCTGACTTCATTTTATACATAGGTAATTCCTCCTGTCAAAAACACGATAAATTGACATAAAACACGATAAATCAATATAATTATATGCCGGAAATAGATAAAATGCAATTAAGAGATTAAGAGAGAGGAGATAGATGCTATGAAACGAAAAGAAGTAATTTTTTTACTGGCAATGCTGTTAGTTGGAACTTCTGTTGGTGGTTTTGCATATCCAAGTAATTGTTATGCAGCAACAGCAGAGACAGAAAGTTCTTCGGAACAAAGTATTTATTCACTGGCCAATCATTATTTTAAAATCAAGTCTATCAGTAATGGGAAATACTTGCTTGGAAATAAAGCAGGATATGAAGCTCAGGCAGATACAGCCGATAGTGGAATGACATTCTACTTTAAAGCATCTGACTTGGGAGAATATATTCTTTTTGATCAGGATAGCAAGTATCTCACATATAACATTTTTAATGCAATTGTCCGAAATACGACATTGTCAGATAAGACGCGATTTAAAGTAGAGCAGTATGAAGATAATTCCTTTTCTTTTTATTCTTATGTTAAAAAGAAATATGTTGGAATTAAGGGAACTTCACTGGTTTGGAAAGACAATGTGGATGATACATGCCGGTTTGAACTGGAACTTACAGAAGGAAATAATCCGTTTCCGGAAGCAGATATAAATATTGATTTTTATGACGGGGATGGGAATCCAATAACGACATCGAACGTGATGGCGAGACCGTCAAGTGGTGAAAACATTATCGGAACAGCAGATACTCATGCACATTTGTGTCATAACAAAGGATCAGGAGAAGTTGTATTTAATGGAGATGCATTTAGTCCCCTGGGAATTGCAGATGCACTCAATGATTGTACGGATCTGCATGGAGTAAATGGAGCGTATGATATTTGGGGAAAAGCAGTAGATGGTGCAACGACACACAATACATCGGGATATCCAAATTTTAGTTACTGGCCTACAAGTTATTCTACAAACCACGAACAGACATACTATAAATGGCTGGAGCGTTCCTATCTGTCTGGGCAAAGAGTGCTGGTACATCAGTGCGTAAATAATGAAATATTAGGAAAAGTTACCAATGCACTTCCGCCTTATAAAAATGGCGTAACAAATGATATGGACGCAATCCGACAGGAAATAGAGTATGTATATAAAATGCAGGATTATATAGATGCACAGTGTGGTGGACCGAATGAAGGATGGTTTAGAATTGTAACATCATCCGAACAGGCAAGAGATGTGATCAGTCAGGGCAAAATGGCTGTATTCTTAGGAATTGAAGTAGACACAATTTTTGGTGCAGATACGGATTTTGTTGGAAAATATAATGCTGGAGAAATCACAGAAGAAGAAATGAACACAGGTCTGGAAAATATAGAAAAGCAATTAGATGAAGTATATGATCTGGGAATAAGAAGTTTTTATATGATACATGCATTGAATAACGGTTTCGGTGGATGTCAGTTATATCAGGGGGAAATATTCAGTATTATGAATTACCTGAAAACATCAGATTTTTATCAACCAGAGGTAAGCACCAATCCAAGAGTATTCTACAAACAGCCGAAAGCAGATCTTCCAGAAGATGCACAGGGACATGCCAATGTTGAGGGACTTACAGAGACTGGAAAATGGATGATTCATCAGATGATAAACAGACATATGATTATAGAACTTGATCACATGAGTGACAAGTCCTTAAATGATACCTTGGATATCTTATGGGAAGAAAAATATCCGGGAATTATATGTTCTCATACAAGAATTTTGGATATGTTTAATCCAGAAGATGAGGCATGGGAACAATTGGATATTCCACGTATGATAAAAATATATCAGCTTGGTGGAATTATATCACCTATGATGTGGGAAACAACAACAGGACATCAGAGATGTGCAACGGATTATCTGGAATATATGATAGAACTGAGTAATAATTCAGAAACACCGACTACAGGAATATTAGATAATCAAAATTACTTTAAATATGACGGACCATACGAAGTGCCGACTACATGGTATAACATGAACGATGATGAGTCAGATGACATGATTCTTGGAATACCGTATGGAAGCGATGTTAATGGTGCATGCATGTTACCGAACTTTGATAAAGTACAAGAAAGTTTTGATACAGTTGATTATGACACTTTTACAGATTTATATCCGGGAATTTATGCGGATGGAGTAACAGCAAAGGTTAATAAACAAACTACAGGAAATGTCACATTTGATGTTAACGGTGATCGTGGTGTTGCACATTATGGTTTAGTACCAGATTTCTGGAAAAAGATGTCAACCAATAGCAATATTGTGGATATTAATGCAACATTTAATTCGGCTGAAGCGTATATCAGAATGATAGAACGTGCAGAAAAATACTCAGATACATATCCAAGCAGAGATGAATCACAATGGATAACAACTTCGACAGAATATTGGCATTAGATATGGACTTTGAAAGAGGGGATAAGCCATGAACATTGATAAAATATGCGAACAGTTAACAATAGATGAAAAAATCCGGCTTTTAGGCGGTGTTGGTGACTGGCATACTTATGACTGTAATGGGAAAATTCCCTCTATTATGATGACAGACGGACCACATGGGATTCGAAAACTGGAACAGGAAAAGGTTGGGGATATTGAAACCAGTAAGCCAGCAACCTGTTTTCCAACTGCAAGTGCAATAGCCTGCAGTTGGAATCCTGCTATTGTTAAAAAGATGGGTGAAGCGATTGCGAAAGAAGCAAAAAAAGAGCAGATATCCATTGTGCTAGGCTGCGGAATCAATATCAAGCGTTCTCCTTTATGCGGAAGAAATTTTGAATATTTCAGTGAAGATCCGTATTTGACAGGAAAGCTGGCAACGGGATATATCGAAGGTGTACAGAGCCTTGGAATAGGTACGAGTTTAAAGCATTATGCTGTTAATTCACAGGAAACAAGACGAATGACATCCAATAGCCAGATTGATGAAAGAACTCTTAGGGAAATATATCTGTCGGCTTTTGAAGAAGTTGTGAAAAAAGCAAAACCGACTTCTGTAATGGCTTCATACAACAGGATTAATGGCGAATTTGGAGCAAGAAATAAATACTTACTGACAGATGTTCTGAGAAAAGAATGGAAATATCAAGGTGGTGTGGTGTCGGATTGGGGAGGAGCAAATGATATTGTAAGCTGTATGAAAAATGGTCTGACACTGGAAATGCCAGATCCGAAAGGCTTCCACACAGATGTGTTAAAAGAAGCGTATAAGGATGGCCGGATTACGGATCAGGAACTGGATAACTGGACTAAGAATGTTCTGCAGAATTTTGTATCACTTCATAAAAATATAGAAGAAAATTATGAGGTAGATATGGAAGAACAGAATCAGGTGGCACGTGAACTGGAAAATGAAAGTGCAGTACTTTTGAAAAATAATAGTCTTTTGCCAATTGGAAAAGAGAAGAAGGTAATCATTATTGGAGAGCTTGCCAGGCAGATGCGGTTTCAGGGAGGTGGGAGCAGTCATATCCAGCCGACGAAGATGACAAATGCGATTGAAGCAATACGTGAAAAAGGATATCAGGTAACTTATATACAGGGATATCAGAATGAAACGGAGGAATTAGGAGAAAAGCAACTACAGGATACGATAGAAAAACTGAAACAGGAATATAGAAAAAAAGATTGTGTGATTCTATATTTTATCGGTCTTACAGAATCTTACGAAGGAGAAGGATACGACAGAAAAAATCTTAAAATCCCTCAAAATCAGGAAGAACTGTTGGCTGAAATTGCAGAAACTGTCGGAAAAGATCATATTGCAGCAATTAGTTTCGGGGGTGCGCCTATAGATTTTAGCTTTGAAAAGAATGTAGGAGCAATTCTTCACATGTACCTCGGAGGACAGGCTGTAGGCGAATCTGTTGCTGACTTAATCAATGGAGAAGTGAATCCATCCGGTAAATTGGCAGAGACAATTCCGTTTTCAGAAAAAGATACTCCTGCATGGAGATATTTTGCACCTCCGAATGATGATGTAGAATACAGGGAAAGTATTTTTGTGGGTTATCGTTACTATGAGACATTCCATGTTCCGGTAAAATATCCGTTTGGTTATGGACTTTCCTATACTTCTTTTTCCTATTCGGAATTGAATGTACCGGAAGTGTATAGTGGTGGAAAGATACAAATTCGTTTTAAAATTAAAAATATCGGAAAAGTGAGTGGAGCAGAAATAGCACAGTTATATGTCTGCCCGAACGAATCAGATGTTATCAGAAGCCATATAGAATTAAAGGGATTTCAAAAAATATATCTGCATCCGGGAGAAGAAAAAGAAGTTATATTAGAGCTGGATGAAAGAAGTTTTTCCGTCTATGATGTAGAGAAAAAAGCCTTTTCCATGTTAAGCGGCAAATATCAGATCTGTATCGGAGCATCGGTACATGATTTGCAATTAAAGGCAAATATGGAAGTAGTAGGAAATCGTTATTTTAGAAATGAAAGAGAACTGTTTCCAGATTATTTTAGAGAGCAGCCACATGGAATGGAAATCAGTGCAGAACAATTTTATCAGCTATTAGGCGGTGAACCAAAACATGACAAAGAAAAAAAGCGTGGAGAGTATACGGTTTACGATTCCTATCAGGATGTGGTAAATGTCTCAATGTTTGGAAAATTTGTTCGTGGAGTCGTACATATCGGACTTAAGATTATGCTTCGGGGAAAATCAGAGCAGGACCCGGCCTTTAAAATGGTAAAAATGGGAGTGGAAGAAGGAAATCTGGAAGGTCTGATTGCAACCAGTGGTGGAATTGCAACTCCGAAGTTAATCGATATGTTAGTTTACAATGCAAATAAGAAATATTTGCAGGCTTTTAAAAGACTGCTGAAGAAATAGAGAGAGGGGGAGTCGTATATGGAAAACAATAAATTAGATAAACGCACAAAATGGAGCTATTGTATAGGAGCAACCGGAAGAGATATGGCGTATGCACTCGTCTCTATGTTTCTTCTTACATATATTCAATATACGATGAAACTGACAGTTGCCCAATATGCAGTAATATCAGCAATTATGGTTGTGTGTCTGCTGTGGGATGCCATTAATGATCCAATGATGGGAATTATTATTGAAAATTCGCATTTAAAAGCCGGAAAATTTAAACCTTGGATTTTTATAGGAGTAATTTTAAACAGCCTGGTAATTATCTGCCTGTTTACAGTAAGACCGGAAGGATGGGGATTTGTCGCATTTTTTGGAGTGGGATATCTTTTATGGGGAATGACTTACACAATGAATGATATTGCCTATTGGGGAATGCTGCCGAGTCTTACATCAGATCCGGGAGAACGGAACTGGCTGGTAACCGTACAGGGAATTTTTATCTGTATCGGACAGTTTTCTGTTGCAGGTCTGCTCCCTGATATGGTAGCAGGAAATGCGATTATGGCGTATCGGACGGCTGCGATTGTGATTGCTTTTTGTTTTATTGGTTTCCAGCTACTTACAGTGTTCGGAGTAAAAGAGAAAAAACGACCGGAAAAGAAGAGAACACTGTCATTAAAAGATATGTTTCATATATTCCTGAGAAATGATCAGTTGATAGTGATTGGAATTGCATGTTTATTATTCCAAATCGGAAATGGTCTTCTGATTATGATTGGAATGAATTTCTTTTATTTTGAATTTGGATATTCTGTAGGCGGCAGTCTTGTATTTTGGTTTACAATTATGTATGGATTAGGAACGCTGATATCAGAGGCATCTTTTGCGTGGCTTTCCTCAAAATTCACACGAAATCAGATTATAACTGCAGCTACCATCATTACAGTCATTGGGTATATGCTTTTTATGAGTGTAGGTTACATTTTACCAAAGAGTGTTGTTTTACTGAATATCATCGGTTTCCTGATCTTCTTTTCACAGGGGGCATTCAATATGACGATGATTGTCATGTTAAATAATACCATAGAGTATGATGAAGTCCGGTTTCATGAACGACATGATAGTATTATCTCAGCAGTAAGATCTTTTGCAACAAAGCTGGCCAGTGCAGTTGATCAGGCGGTTGTTGCGTTAATACTGATTATAAGCAATATCTATGCAATCAGTCAGAAAATATCTGGATTAGAAATAAAAGCTGGTACAGGAGAACTTACTTCGGAAAATGTAATTGTACAGGCAGATAAATTTATCCAGACAGCAGATGCCGGACAAAGATTTATATTGCGTCTTGGAATTGTAGCTGTTCCGGTAATTTCTATAGGAGCTGCTTATATACTGATTAAACGGAAATATATTATTGACGAACGTAAGTATGAAGAACTGGTAGCGGAAATAAAAGGCACAAATAAAAAATGATTCAATTAGTTGTGATGACCTTATAATTGATGAGTTTAGAAAAAGGTGATATGAATGACAATTGATGATTTTATATATGAAAATAATATTGTACGTGATAATGGTTCTGAATATACAGCAGATCATATAGATAGGGTGATAGAATCTGTTTGTAATAATTATGGATTAACTATAAAAATGATTTCTACAAATTATGTTTTTCCACGTATTATAAAAGCGAGTGAAGAAAAGACTTTGATTTGGGATCAAACATATTGGGAATTGTTCAGTCTGTATTTAGCGTATTTCACAGATTTAAATGCTATTCAAAAGAAGATAATTGTGTATGATGAGAGTTCTGTACAGCCGAAAATATTGATTCCATTTGCATATTATTTAGCATTAATTGTTGAAGATAAAAAACTTGCTTTAAATTTCGCAAATTATTATAACTACAGAATACATGAGAGAAAAGTGATTTGTATAGACATGAGTTTAGATGAATTTTCGGAATATGTTGAAATAGCAAAGTTGTATGTAGCCGTTCATGAACAAACACATTTTAAATATAAGAATGATAAAGTTCAAAAAGCATTTGATTTAAAGAATATAGAAGATATGCTAGATATAGTACATAGACTTTATGAGAATTATGATGAATCATATTGTAAAGAAAAATATTTGAAAAGTAAATCAGAATTATTAGAAATGGTTAATTCCGCAATGTCAGATACTGATTTGAAAGAAGAACTGTTATGTGATACATATTCATTTAATAATTGTATCTCGGTATATAGAAATGTTTGGGAAAAGAAATATTCAGAAAAAGAGATTATTACTAAATGTTCAGAAACAATTCGTATCGTGAATTATTATAATTCTATATTGATTTCATTAAAGACTTTTTGGCAAAAGTGTAATTGCAATATTGATGAAGTAAATATTCATCAACAGGCGATATCAATGAGGATGTATCTTTTTGAAGTTATTTCTGCAATACAAATCATACAACAAGATTTGCAAGATTACGAAGATGAAAATCTATGGAATTATAATGGTTTTGAGGACAATTATAATCTTGAAAATATGTTGTATTCTTATTTTTTTAATGAAAAGGCTCTTGAATATTGGAAGAATATATTCTCATCTGATACTTGTGAAAAATTATCAGATCAAGATATATATAAATTGTTAAATTGGAGGTAAGAAAATGAAAATTAAACTTGAAGTAGCTTATACGAATGAAGAAGCAATCAGTCAATTAGATTCAGCGTTGGAAGAAATAGAAGATATTAAGGTTGAAAAATTTGAACAAAATGGGTTTGATGGTTTCGATCTTTTATATTACTTTTTGGAAACAGGTACGGCCGTTGTTTTAATAGAAAAACTTTGTAAGATTATTATTGCATTTATAAAGAGAAATGATTCGAAAAGTTTTAAAGCTAATGGTATAGAATGTGTTGGCTATAGTGAAAAAGAGGTAGAAAAATTAGTTGAGAAGATAAAAGAATCAACTAAAAATAAATCAGAAGAATAATAAATGGTATAGAGAAGGAATGGAAAGCTATCAGAGGAAAAAACTGGTAGCTTTCTTTTGTTTCAAAAACAGAGACTTGTTAAAAAGCTATTGTAATAAGCGAATCAGAAAAGTTATAATAAATGATAATGGATGGCAGAGGTCATCCATTCATTATGAGAAAAAGAAGGAATCTCCCATGAACCAACAAGAAATATTCACATACATCCAAAAGCAATACCCCACCCATCCAGACACAATCACCAAATCCGGATACCCCGTCACCATCTTCAAAAACCCAAGAACCGCCACACCTTATGCCGTTTTTTACCAACCAGCCGAAAGAACAACTTTCATGGAAGTTCAGGCAGAGCCGGACATGATAGGCAACTACATCGAAATGTACCACCTTGCTACGGCAAAGCACATGGATCAGAAGCACTGGCTGGCAGTTCCGTTGGATGGTTCTGTCAGCGATTCAAAAGTTCTGGACTTACTCGATATGAGCTACGACCTCGTAGACGGACAGGCAGAAGCAGATGGAGAGACAGAAGCAGATAAACAGGAGTAGACGGACAGGCAACAGACAGTCCGACAGAAGAAAAAGATTGACAATTTTATTCACACATTCCATAAGGGATACAAATGGAAAAGTATTGATTGCTGCGGATGAGGTAGATAAGTGGAGTCGGCTTTGTGAAGGGTTACAAAATGAGTGGGAATGTACGACCGTTAATCTGGATGCATTTGAAAAATTCCATACCATAGCGGTATATGACGCAGTATTGATGCTTGTGAGAAGAGATAACGGGAAACTGAGCAGACTGATATGGGAAGTACGGCAGTATAGCAGGGCTCCGATCATTGTCGTGATACCGGGGATTCAGGCGGTAAAAAAGTATATCGAATGGGGTGCAGACCTGGTATTTCCGCATCCGTCCGTCAGCCTGATCAACACGTACCTGTATGCATTGCTCAGACGTTCCGATATCGCATGGAACACTGGAAGAAAAAGAGAAAAGCAGAAGATTATACAAAAGGGAAAACTTCTGATTGACTGGTGTTATCATACGGTTTACTGGGGAGAGCATGAGCTTACGACCCTAAATGAACGAGAAAAGGCATTCCTGTATCTGCTGGCAGATTCCTCCAGACAGGTAGTTACCCATGAGATTATCTTTGAACAGTTATGGAAAGAACCGTATGAAGATGACTCTGCCAACATGATCTGGTGTTTTGTACGCAGACTCCGCAAAAAACTGGAAAAGACAGAACCGGAGGCTACAAAGATTATTCAGAGTATACGAAAGGTGGGATATTATTTAGATATAGACAGACATTGAGCAAAATGTAGAAAAATGTCGAATTATGCGAAAAGTGACTGGCAGATGACTGTTACATTACACAGTTCTGACAGTCTTTTTCTATATACTTCTTTTTGTGGTGTTTTAGTAAGGCATGACAAGGAGAAGAGTTATATTTGCATCAATGGAAGTCCTTAAAAAAACAAAAGAGTAAGGGAAAAAGAAGTGCTGTAATCGAAGAGGTTGCAGCATTTTTTTATTCGACATTTTTCGAACATTATAACGTACATATCCGGTCACCGCCATGCTCCGATTTGATTTCTATACCAAAAATCAGATCGGAGGAAAGCTAAATGGCTTATAACAAGACAAGTGAAGAACGAAAGTGGAATTATTGGAAAGAACAGGAAGAAAAGAAACTGCGTGAACTGGGAATGGAAGAAGAGAAGATCCAAAAGCTGCGCCAGATGGACAGGGAAGATTTTCTGGAAGAGCGCAGATACCGGGAACATCTGGATGAAATGATGCAGGATATGGATTCCATAAAACAAAGGGACAGAGGACGGTTTGCACAGGATATCCGAGAACTTTTAGACAACATTGGAGACCGACGGATCTATGAATTATTAAAGGGCACAGAACATCAGACATTAGAGATACTTTTGCTTAGTACATGGGGATATTCAGGAAGAGAGATTGCCAAAATTATGGGAATGGCAGAACAGACCGTTTATACCAAAAGAAACCGTTTAAGAAAAAAATTAAATAATTTGTCGAAAATTGAATAATAACAGCATTTTTCATCGGCTATTTAATAGGCAGGTAAATTTTGCCAGTGTACTTTGACAATCCTATACCAGCATTACAGGTACGTTCCCGTAAGTAGAAGCGTGTTAGGAAGGCGCGAGGACAAATGAAAATGACAGGAAAGAATATAAAAAATTCTTTGCTGGTGTTTTTGTTTCGAGCGAATCCACTTTAACTGAAACAGGATCGTGGCGGTCTTTTGCGAGGATCACTTACGAGGGGATAATGATACATAGGAACTGCCAGTGAGCAGAGGATGGACTTTGGGTTGTAATCAGCAAGACCTTTAGAAAATCCATGAGTGGTGCAATGCCAAGCATCCGCCTGTAATGTTCCCGTAAGGCAAAGGGGAAGTCGAGGACAAATACAATGCCAAAAATCAAAAGTATAAGAAATCAAGGAAGAATGTGTCGTTGATATCAGATACATGCGGCTGTAGGGAGGAATCCTTTACAGCCGTATTGATGTGGTATCAGCACGCATATTAGGTAACAAATTATGTATTACACAAAAGAATATTTAAAAAGAGCGCATCGTGAAATTGATACAATCTTTCGTGTGCTGTTTCCAGAACATGGAATGGCAGTAAGGGAAGAACAGATTATGTTATGCCACGAAATGCTGGATAACCTGCTGGGAAGAAACATAGCACTGTGTGATGCGGGTGTCGGTATCGGCAAGACGTATGCCTATCTGGTGGCCTGTGTTCTGATGAGAAAATATTCTCTCCTTGCAGAAGGATGTTCCCCTTATGAGCAGCGTCCGATCGTGATATCCACTTCCAGCATTACACTCCAGAAAGCAATTCTTACAGAATATATCCCTTTTCTCTCCCGGATTCTTCAGGAGAACGGGACGATTCAGGCCCCTATTAAAGCTGTGATACGAAAAGGGAAAGAGCATTTTGTCTGCGATGAGAGGTTGGAGCAACGAATCGTTGCAATCGAAGAAAAAAACAAAAATGCGTTGCAGAAAGAAGCTCTGCTGTCGTTGAAAGAACATTATGATATGGACGAAGTGTCCAACTTAAGTGGGTTTGACAGAAGGATGGTGAGTGTACCGAAGTTCTGTTCGGGAGACTGCCCGAAAAGAGGCTCATGCAGGTATCAGCAGTATCTAGAGCGTTCCAGAGATCATGAAATGTTCATTCAGATCTGTAATCACAATTATCTGCTGGCTGATGGTTATCACAGGCTGCAGGATTACCGCCCGTTATTAAAAGACTACCGGGTATTGATTGTCGATGAAGCACATAAGCTGCCGGATGCGGCAAAGCAGATGTTCGGGAAGAGCCTCTGTTATGACGATATCCGGGAAATCTGCTTTTATCTTGGGAAAGAATACCAAGGCCCGGAGATAAGAAAACTGTCTGGGACGATCCGTATGGTGCTGGACATCATAGGAGAAAACCACAGAACCAGATATGGGATAAAAGAAGAATTCCACATGACAGAAGAGTGTGCAATGTATTTATGTGAGGGGATACAGACCATGAATAAGATCATAGAAAAATTAGAAAAGAAGATTCCGAAGTGGATCAGAAACAAGCTGGAAGAAACCAGAAGTGTGTTGGAATACTTTTTCCATCAGGATAAGAAGTATGTACTGCATCTGAAGCAGGACCATGATCACAGGATTATATTGTGTGCATCCAGCAGACGGATTCCACAGTATCTGGACCAGATGTTATGGAGCAGAGGAATGGGAGCGATTCTTACAAGCGGAACTTTAAAAACCGGACAGGGATTTTCCCACATTCGGAAAATGACAGGATTACAGAGAGTGCGGAGAGTCCGGGAATATGTGGCAGACTCCCCGTTTGAATATCAGAAGAACTGTCTTTTATATCTGCCTAAGAATTTGAAAAAATCCAGAAGAGGAAGTCAGGAAGAGGCGGAGATGATAGCAGGCCATATCCATTCACTGATCTGTTCGACTTACGGGCATACGCTGGTGCTGTTCACATCTTATCATTTGATGGGAAACGTTTACCAGATGTTAAGGGATGAAATTCCGTTCCCGATGATAGAGGTGTGGAGACATTCACCGGAAGAGATCACAAGATTTAAACAGATGGACAATGCTGTCCTTTTTGCAGCCGGCTCCTGTTGGGAAGGAGTAGACTTCCCTGGAGATATGGTATCTTCGCTGATTATAGTAAAACTGCCCTTTGCTGTTCCTGATCCCATCAGCGAAGCACAGAAGAAGGAATATGCCAGCCTGAAAGATTATATTCAGGCAGTGATTGTTCCAGACATGCAGAAAAAACTAAGACAGGGATTCGGACGGGCGCTCCGCACCGAGACAGATACTTGTGTCGTGTCCATTTTAGACGAGCGTGCAGGAGAAGGCGGCAGGTATCATGAGGAAGTGATGTGTGCGCTCCCAAGCTGCAAGATGGCAAAAGACATCAAGGATATCCAGCACTTTATCCGAAACCGGAAAGGCGTGGAATACTACCTGTAACCGTTCGTGGTTCTGCTACAGAAATAGCAGATTTAGCACGAAAAGTTTGGTGGTATTTCAAGGGCGTTTTCGGTGAGATTGTTGGTATTGATGAATAGCTATTTCGGCATGAAGTGGGTATACTGTGTATAGCGTTAGAGGAAAGGAGGCAGCTTATGATATACAAGGTGGAAACGATAAAAGATGGAACAGAAAAATATTTTTTCATCAGAAATCTGGAAACAATGAGTATTGAAGAACTGCCAAGTAAATATCTAATGCATAAGATTAAATGTAAACGTTCACCAAATACAGTGAAACGCACAGCATTTTCAATCTGCTATTATATGAAATATATGGCAGAGAAAGAAATGGAACTCACAGAAGTCTATCAGTTAGATTATGAAAAACAGACAGAACACTTTGTGGAATTTTTATACTGGCTTAAAGCCGGAAACCATACAGAGCAAACGGCTGGAGAAAAGAAGTGTCCGAATGAAGGAACCTGCAACGCATACTTAAAAGATGTGTTCAGGTTCTATTTATTTATAGAGGCAGAATATGAACAGTACGGAAGTCTCAAAACCTTATCGTATAACCAGATTATAGCGGTTAATCAGGTGGGAGTAAAAAAGGTACTGCGGAATCATTCTTTTAAAGCCTATCTGAAGGAAGAGGAACATCGTGGGAGAACAGCAAAAGAAAATCAGATTATTACAATTTTACAGGCCTGTACGAACCGAAGAGATCAGCTTCTGTTACTTATGTTAGCAGAAACCGGATACAGAATTGGGGAACTACTGGGAGTAAAATATGTCAAAGATATTGATTATAGGAATCACATGATAAGGGTATGCTTCCGGGAAGATAATGAAAATGAAGCGAGAGCCAAAAATGCGGAATACAGAAGTGCCAAGATAAGTAATGATACGTTTGAATTTCTCATGGATTATCTGGCAAAATATCGGAAAATCCTGCAACATCAGGATTACCTGTTTGTGAATATCATGGGTGAGAACATTGGAAAGCCATTAAGAGTGGACAGTGTATATGATATGTTGGACCGAATGGAAAAGAAAACCGGAGTTAAAATCACACCCCACATGTTACGTCACTATTTTGCAAATATGCGAAAGCAGGCAGGATGGGAACTGGAAATGATCAGTCAGGCATTGGGGCATAAACATTTGGATACGACTATAAAGTATCTGGACTGGCTGGATGATGAACTGATAGAAGCAAGTAATGAGTTTTATGCACAACACACTGCTATTTATGGGGCGGAACGTCTGCTGGAGTAGGGAGGTGTGAGAAATACCTATATATTTATTGCAACAGGCAGAACACATAACAGAATCTGAAGTAGATATTGAGAAGAAAAAGCAGGAACTATATTCAGAAATTGATGCACTTGGAATAAAAAGCGATTCAAGAATTAACAAATTGAAAAAGTTCTTGGCAGATAGAAAAATCTGGCATCTGGAAGAAATGGATTATCCTTTGCGAAATTCGTATGAACAATATTTAAGAGGACAGATACGATCACAAATTGTATCTTTCTATTTGAAAATATATGATACGGTAAAACAACAACATATCTATCAACAGATGCAGACGCTAAATGGAAAGCGGATATATGAATGGAAATATCAAAATAAAATTTATTTTCTGAAGTATTATCCGGAAAAGGAAATAGCTGAGACCTTTGAAACTTCTTATAAAACAAACCTATTGGTGTGGGATTTTACACAAAATTGTTCAGAAGTTTTAAAGAAACAAATTTTTTATACGTTGAGTCGTATCATTGCAAATACTTCAATGTCTAAGGCTTATAGAAATGTCAGGTTAAAATCCTTAAAACTTCTTTATGATTCTTGTGTTCAGTTAAATATTACGGATATTGGATTGCTGGAAATGGAACAAGTGGAAACTATTTTAAAGAATTTTCCCGAAACGAGTCAACGAAGTATTTTAGGTGAATGCAGAAGAGATGCGTTTATGCAGCAGGAACAGATCCAATGGGAAGCAAATGTATGGTATCTGGAACGATTACATCTTGGAAAACATCGGATAGACGAAAGTAAATCCTTAATTAGCATTTCTTTTATGGAAGTCAAGGAAATACAGAATCGAGAAATTTTACAGGCATACATGAAATATGAACTGGGAATTACTGGACAGGCAGTCAGCACGATTGTACGAAGATTTGTATGTATTAGAAATTTTATTGAACTGCTGGAACAAGAAAAGATACTGGCGATTCATGCAACTGTCGCAGAAGTAAAAAAGTATGCAGACGGCTTGCGAGAACGGGGAATGCAGGCAAAGGGATTTAATGAAAGAATTTTCGGTATCGGTCATTTTTATAAATTCATGGAAGTTAAACAGTATATTACAAGAATGCCATTCCGAATTGAATATTTCCAACAAAAAGAAGTAGTAGTACATCATGATCGTAGCGTTGAGGAAACAGTATATATGGAAATTTTGAAAAAATTATATCTTTTTCCAGAGCGATTACGATGTATGTTCCTACATCTGTGGTGTCTAGGATTACGGGCGAGTGAAGTGTGTACATTGAAAGGAAATGCTTATTATCAGCAGGGCGAGGATTATTGGATTCAGGTGTATCAGGTCAAAATGAAGAATTATAAAAGGATTCCAATCCCACAGGCACTTTATCAGATTATGAAAGTATACTTGAAAAAACATGAAATTCAGCCTGAAGAATTCATTTTTAAAAACAACAGAGGTGGTGCTTGTCTATATGGCACATTCCGAACTCAGATGATAGAAGCGTGCCGGGAAAATAAGATTGCAAATGGAGAATATTTATTTCAATCACACGATTATCGACATACAGTAGCAACTATGTTTTATGACAGTCATGTATCACTGCAAAGTATCAGGGATTATCTTGGACATACTTATGAAGAGATGACAAGACAGTATATTGATTATATGCCACAAAGGATTGCAAAAGCAAATGATGAGTTCTTTGAAATGCAAGGAAGTAGTTTAGCATCATGGCTAAAGAAAGAGGAAAAAGATGGAAAATGATATTATATACTTCAGCGATTTCCCCAATTTACAAGAAACAGGGACACGTAAGGATAATGGAAAATTTGATTTAACGTTGCTTCCAACGCAAGAATTAAAGGAAGAGTTTCGAGGTTATATTATGTATCGCTGCAAAAACGGAACGTTTAGAGCATTGATTCAGGATCGAACAGCTTATAATCATATTGCAAAGTTTTTGAACAGCAGAATAAATCGGAGAATCAAAAGCCTTGGAGATAGAAATCCAGAAAAATGGATATCACTTTTAAAAGGCTGGATGTTAGAACAGGGAATAACCATTGTAAAAGAAAAGAAGAGTGTGTATGGTACAGTAAGCTATGGCGAAGCAGTGACGATATTATATTTCAGAAACGTACTGAAATTTTTAGAGCCAGAAGATTTACGGGATGAGATAGAAAAAGATGTTTGGGAACTAAAAAATCTGGATATTAAAATCAGATCCAATCCAATTTATAATGTAAAAACACTGGATTTCAGAAAAATATATCAGCCAGATATCCGGGAAGAATGTAAGAAAGCTGTTTATATGAATCTACAGTATGAAGCAATAGGAACTGTACAGGGAGAACTGACAATAATGAGGATATTCTCAGAATATCTCCAAAAAGAGTATTCCAAAATAAAAAGTTGCAGTGAAATAGACAGAGAAGTGCTGGAAGAATTTTTGATACATCTGTCAACAAAAGATACTTCCCATAGTGCGAATAGTTCTTATGTAATTTCATTAAGACGACAGTTAGAGACAATCGGAAAAATTTACAGCTATGAAAGATTGGAGCATTTATTTATTAATACGGATATTCCACCGGAAGTAAATGCAGAATTTAGAGTGTATTCTGATGATGAAATGAAACGACTGAATGCGGAAATTACACAGATGGATGTACAGATTGCAAGATGTCTTCTGATACATCAGATGCTTGGAACTAGGATATCAGATACCCTTACACTGAGACCAGATTGTCTGACGAGAGAAAATGGCCAAGATATGATTGAAATATATCAAGTTAAAACTAAAAGATATAAAAAACCGATCAGTAAAGAACTTGCAAAACTGTTACAGAGTTCTATTGAATATACACAGGAAAAGTTCGGTGATACAGAATACATATTTGTTAATGAAAAAGAACCTGACCGCCCGATGCAGTATATGGCTATAAAAACAAAAGTCATGTCCATGATACAGGAAAAGCAGTTGAAAGATGATCATGGCGAATTATTCGGGTTTGGAACGCACATGTTCCGGCACTACTATGGCGTCAAACTTACAGAAATGCATCTGGATGACTGGACGATAGCGAGACTATTGGGGCATAAAAGACTGAATAATGTACAGCATTACCGGAAAATGAGCAATCAAAGAATGGCAGACGAAACCAGAGAAGTAAGACAGAGGATGAGTGACATCATATATATGAGTCTGGCAAGATGGGGTGAAGAATATGAGCAAATACGACAAGATGATTGAGGAAAATCAGAGAAAAAGTAAAGAGAAAATTGAACTGGCATTGCAAGCAATACAAGATATGCTGGCAAATAAAGAACGTATCAGTGTTCCAAAGCTGATGAAGAAAACCGGATTGTCGAGAGGATTCTTTTATAAAAATCCAACCGTCCGAGATACATTGAACCAAGCAGTAGAGCAACAGGCCGGAATGATAGATCCAAGAAGAGAAATTCTGAACATGGCGATGGAAAAACAGATTGAACTGCTGAACCAGAAGGTAGCAGCTCTAACAAGAGAAAATAAGGAACTGAAGAGAAAGAACGAAAAGTTACAGAAGGCATTACGGAAACAGGATTTGAATTTTATTAAGAACTTATAACATTGAAAATAATAAGATGGAAGAGATGTGTGCAGACACATCTTTTCATCGTTGAGGATAAAATATATAGAATGAGAATGGGATTGTTTTATGGTATACTAAAAGTGAAATGCTAACTTTGATATGAGGTATAAAACAATATGACAGAAATACAAATTAAAAATTTAATTAAAGAATATGAAAAAGAATATATTGAGTTTATGGAAATTGAGAAATTACCACAGTATAAGATAGATTTTTTTGAAATTAATGTTGAGGAAAGCGATGCAGCAGGATTCGCTTCAGCCGCCCAAGCTTACTATAATACGAAAACAGATGAACATATATTAAGGATATGCAAAAGTTCGGAAATACCAAGGTATATTGTGTTTCATGAATTTACGCATATTTTAGATACGGAAATGTATGCAAAGCAAGATTCTTGGAAATATATGGCTTTGTCTGGTTATACAGAATATCATGCAGCACAAGTTGAATTGATGATAATGTTAGGAGCAGATAGTATACAAACTCAAGATTTTTCATTTACAGTTGATGTTGAAATAGGTAATAGTACAGTTAGGAATTACCTAAACTCAAGACATCAATTAGTAGTGAATATGATGAATAGAACAGATTTTCCAAGAGATATTGAAGCATTAAAAACAACGGTAGGTGTGCTATATAATTATTTTGGAGTGCGTTCTATATGTAAAATGTATGCGAAAGATTATACTGAAGAAGTGGATAACACAATTATTATTCAGAAACTTTCAAAAGTATTATTTGAAGAGATAAATAGCTTTATGGTTGGATGGTTTAATGAAGCACAAGTAGAGCTGAGCTTTGTGTCATATATGAAAATAATGTGGCCTATGCTTCAAAGCTATTTTGGAAAAGAATGAAAGATAGTAACAGTAAACACAGTTTTGTATACAGTTAAACCCAGTAAAATCAACGCATGAGGGGAACTGGCTACATTTTAATTCCCAATCTGGTGGTATGTGGCTCCGACAATCATCAATACATTTTTAGAAGCTTACGATTTCAGTGGTAAAAAGATTGTGCTTTTTGCAACATCCGGAGGAAGTGGATTTGGGAACACTGTGAAAGAATTGCAGTCATCTGCATCAGACGCAGTTATTACAGAAGGCAGACTGTTAAATTGTGGAACGAAACAGGAAATCACTGAATGGGTAAACTCTTTATAAATAACAGCGTTATGGAGGTATACAGAATATGGGAAAAATAGTACAGACAGCAGGGAGAAATACACTTGGTGAATTCGCACCGGAATTTGCACATTTTAACGATGATGTACTTTTCGGCGAAAACTGGAATAACCAGGACATCGACGTAAAAACAAGAAGCATTATTACAGTGGTTGCTCTGATGGCTTCCGGAATTACGGATTCTTCTTTAAAATATCATCTTCAAAATGCAAAAAATCATGGTGTAACACAAAAAGAGATTGCTGCAGTGATCACACATGTCGCATTTTATGCAGGTTGGCCAAAAGCATGGGCTGTTTTCAATCTTGCAAAGGAAGTGTGGGAAACAGGCGAAGGAGATTTGTCATACGAAGAGGAAGCGATGCGGGCGCATGCAAAAAAGATGGTATTTCCAATTGGTGCACCAAACGATGGCTTTGCACAGTATTTTTCGGGCAGAAGTTTTCTTGCACCGATTTCTACTTCTCAGGTTGGAATTTTCAATGTGACATTCGAACCAGGATGCAGAAATAACTGGCATATCCATCATGCAAAAAGTGGAGGCGGACAGATTCTGGTATGCGTTGCCGGAAGAGGATATTATCAGGAAGAAGGTAAAGAAGCTGTAGAAATGAAGCCAGGCGACTGCATCAATATTCCGTCAGAAGTAAAACACTGGCATGGCGCAGCACCGGATGAATGGTTTTCACATCTGGCAATAGAAGTTCCGGGCGAAAATAGTTCCAATGAATGGCTTGAACCGGTAAGTGATGAAGAATATGGGAAATTACAATAGGCAGGGGAATGAAATGTTTGATAACAGTATTGTATTGAACATTCTGTACTAAAATGTGCGCGATTCCACTAATATCATGAACTTATGGGAACGTATTGCGGATACTTTGTGAACTTTATCCTGATACAATGATTATGCTGATGAAAGAGGGCATAGATAACTGAATACAAGAAAGAGACGAAAGCCTCAGTAGTTAAGAAAAACTACCGGGGCTTTTTTTCGTGCCCGAATTTCTCAGCCAATAACTGCGGATATGTCGACATTTCAAGCACCATATAAAGCAGTGTTGGTATCTTTGTATGAATATGCTATACAAAGTGAAAATGAAAAGCTTTGTGGCAAAATCAAAGAAGTATTTGACCTTCAGTTTGATGATTTACCAAACAGATTCAGAAGGCTTGGATTGGATGACAGTCTGGTATGCCCTTCTTATGTCATTAATACATCTTTTTTACAAGAGAAAATAAAGAGGACAAGAGATGAAAATCCGGAACTTCGTTATCATGAAGATAATGAAGAGTATTTAATCAGGAAAACAAAGAAACAATATACGCTCTCGATCCGGTGGAGGAATGGGAGACATGTAAAAATTAATTTTTAAATAATGAATGCAAAAAAAACATTAACGAAATTTGAGAATTAATATTGTTAAAAAATACTAATTGACAATTTCAAAGTGAATGATATACTAAATACATAAAAACGTTTGCGCAAACGTTTATCTACAGAAAGTTCAATCAGGAGGAGAAAAAATGCAGAAAAATAATATGTCTTTTTTAAAAAATCTTACAACAGTAGCAGATGCAAGAACTGCCAGAGCTTCAAGCTGGGATCAGAGTGGCAGAAATAAAGATTACTGGCTTGTAAATGCAGGGGATACAGCGGTTATGGCGGACGTTGAAGGACCAGGTTGCATCAATCATATCTGGGTAACGACTTTTTGCAGAGAAATTCTCGGACCGTCTATTCAGCATCCGGTTTTAAGTGGCTCTGTTGCACCGGTAACTGAAATGGAAAATGCGGAAGGCGTTAACTGGGAAATCAATGATCCGGATTATTACCGTAAGGTCCTGATTCGTATGACCTGGGATGATTTTGATGGTCCCAGTGTGCTGGCACCGCTGGGAGATTTCTTCTGTATTGGTCATTCTATGCCGTCAAGTTTTTCGTCAATTCCTTTTAATGTATCTTCAAGACCGTGTGAGGAACTGACTTTTGGTGGAACGGCTTCCATGAACTGCTATTTTCCGATGCCGTTTAACAAACGGGCCAAAATAGAAGTTATCAATGAAAATGAAAGACCGCTTGGATTGTTTTTCCATATTGATTATGAACTTTATCACGAAGAGACTCCGGATATTGCTTATTTTCAGGCAGCATGGAGACGTGATATGCCATGCAGTGGCTGGGGAAATGATCTTTGCGTAAACTCTCCGGAAGTAAACAGTGTTCCTAATTTTGACGGTAAAGAGAATTTCCTGATGCTGGATACAAAAGGCCGTGGTCATTATGTTGGTTGTAATCTTTCTGTGCTTCATTTCCAGGGCAGCTGGTGGGGCGAAGGCGATGACATGATTTTGATTGATGATGAAGAAGAACCAAGTATTAATGGAACTGGTGCAGAGGATTATTTTAACCATGCATGGGGAATGCAGAGAAATCAGTCACCTTATAATGGTACGATTATGCATGACGGAGATACAAAAGGTTATCAGGTATCCTATAGATTCCATCTTACAGATCCGATCCATTTTAAAAAGCATATTCAGATCAGCATGGAACATGGTCATGCAAATCATCTGTCAGATGACTGGTCATGCACAGCGTACTGGTATCAGGCAGCTCCTGTTACTTCAGTAACGATTCAGCCGGTAGAAGAGAGAATTCCGCTTAAGAGAACTTTTGATATTCCGAAACCGGCTCATCAGGTAGAACTTACACCGGAGATGCAGGAAGCTTACAGAAGCAGAAATGAAAGAATGGAAAAATTTAAAGTTGAAAAGGCTGAACAGATCAGACTCAATGCAGCAAGAACAGCACCGTCAGAAACTGGAAACAAAGAACTGGCACATAAAGTAAAGAAAGAATTTGATAAAGAAAAATAAATAAGCACGTGTGTAGCAAAAGGAGGGGCTTTTTATGAATTTAAAAAAATTTTTATCAATGATTATGGTTTTGAGTATGACAGCAGCGGTATTTACCGGATGTGGAAGCAGTTCAGACAGTACATCAGATGACAGTGCAGTAGCTGGAAAAAAAGGAACAGAAAATAATACCGGTGAAGAGGATTCTTCAGAGGGCGATAAAGAAAAACTTACTTTCTGGGATTTCCATACAGGAACTGAGGCAGATGTTATTCAGGATATGGTAAATGCATATAATCAGTCACAGGATAAAGTCAAGGTTGAATATTCAAGTGTCAATCAGACAGATTATACGACAACACTTGTGACAACCGCATATGCAAATGGCGAATGCCCTGATATCCTCTGGGTGGAACCGGCGACTTTTAAAAAATTCTCGGATGCGGAAATGCTTGCAGATCTTTCTTCTTATTATACGGATGATCTGAAAAAAGATATTCTTCCGTCGTTTCTTGAAGCGGCAAGCGGAGATGACGGAAAAATCTATACACTGCCATTTGAGTGTGAAACCCTTGGACTGTTTTATGATGCAGATGCACTTGAAGAAGAAGGTATTGAACCACCGAAAACATGGGAAGAACTGAAAAGTGCAGCTGAAAAACTCACAACAAAAGACAGATACGGAATTGTTCTTCCGGTAGAAAAAACAGCATATACGTTGTTTAACTGGTGGCCATTTATGTGGATGGATGATGCAGACATTTATGATGCTGATGGAAATGTAACGGCCGGCAAAGACAGCATGGCAGATGCTCTTGATTTCTGGGGTTCATTTTATCAGAATGAATACTGCCCGTCATCATTACAGAACGGACCATGGAGTATTGATAATGTTGCAAATGGCGTCGCAGCTATGCAGATTGGCGGAACATATATGATAAATGCAGCAGAAGAATACAACAAAGATGGGCATAATATTGGAGTTGTACCACTTCCGTCACCGAAGGGAAAAGATCCTGTAACTGTTGCAGGAGGTCAGATGATGGCAGTTTCCAGCCAGAGCAAAGATGTTGATGCAGCAGCTGACTTTATTTTCTGGTGCTTTGGAAGTGATGATACAACTTATGTCACAAAATGGTGTACAGAAGCCAAATTTGCATATCCGGCGCGCCAGTCTGTAATTGAAGAAAATAAAGAACTTTTTCAGGAAGGCATGAAGGCAATATTCACCGAATTTTATGATACGGCAAGACCTGAACCACAGTATTCATCTGAAGTAACTGATATTATGGGAGATACATTGCAGTCTGTGATGTTTGGCGGAAGTTCAGGAGCGGATGCGGCACAGTTGGCACAGGAACAGATTGAGGCATTAAACTAAAATATTAAATCAAGAGGTAGAATTATGAAGCAGAAAGGAAAAATGTCCGGTAAAAAATTGAAACAGATGTTTGTAACATATACATTTGTTCTTCCTGATTTTATTGGTCTTCTGGTTTTTATTATCATACCAATCATATATTCATTTTATATGAGCCTATATGACTGGAACTTCGCTAACATTAAGCAATTTATCGGAATACAGAATTATGTCACAATGTTTAGTGACTCTGAATGGTGGCAGTCTCTGGGAAGAACTTTTAAATTAACTTTACTGTATGTTCCGGCATTATTTATATTATCAATATTATTTGCAGTTTTGATTAACTATGTCAAAAACGAAAAAGCTGCCGGATTTGTAAAAACAGCTTTTCTGCTTCCATATTCTATCACATCTGTAATTGCAAGCTGTCTGTGGATGTTTCTTTATATGGACAGAAGTGGATTTATCAATGTATTTCTGAAGGCCTTTGGACTGAAAGGAGAAAAGTTTCTGGGATCTACTTCTCAGGCAATGGTTTGCATTGCAGTTGTTTTGATATGGATTAATCTGGGTTATAATATTATTCTTTTTCTATCAGCAATAAAAGATATACCTTACAGCTATTATGAAGCAGCAAAACTGGATGGAGCAAATTCCTGGCAGACTTTCTGGAAGATAACGTTTCCGCTATTAAAGCCAACCAGCGTTTTTGTACTGATCACATCAGTGATTGCATCGTTCCAGTGTCTGGATCTTATCATGGTAATGACCGGGGGTGGACCGGCAAAATCGACAGAAGTTGCCAGTCTGTATATATACAAACAGTCATTTGAAATGATGAAGGCTGGATATGGAGCCGGATTGTCAGTTGTAATGTTTCTAATTTTGACAGTGCTTGCCGTTATTATGTTAAAAATAAATGGAAAGGAGGAATGATGATATGAAGAAAAAAACAAATAACATACTTGCAGTAATTCTTATAATATTGGGAATTGTAATGTTGTTTCCGATTTACATTTTATTTATGGTAAGTTTCAGAAATGAAAAAACTGTTTTTGTAGGATCACTGATCACAGCATCTCCTTCTTTTGAAAGTATAAAATCAGCGATAACACCGGATTTTCTTGTTGCAATCGGTAATTCATTCCTTATTGCAGTAGCAGTTACGATTATTGCTTTAATTCTTCATTCAATGTGTGGATACGCATTTGCAAGAATGAATTTTCCGGGGAAAAAGCCAATGTTTACAGTGATCATCAGTACTTTGATGATTCCGGTATCGTCTATTCTTGTACCTTTGTTTATGATATGTAAACAATTAGGAATTACAAACAGTTATGCTGGAATTCTGTTACCGGCATTGTTTAATGCTTATGGTATATTTCTGTTCAGACAGTTTTATATGAGTTTCCCTGCGGATCTTGAAGAGGCTGCAAAACTCGACGGATGTTCTACATACAGAATGTTTTTTACAATCATATTTCCGCTTTCACGACCAATTATTATCCCACTGAGTATTGCTTTTTTCCTGGGGAACTGGAACAATTACCTGTGGCCGTTGATTGTAAATAAGAAACCGGAATATCGAACAGTTATGGTTTATCTTGCTAACATGGTAGGCGGCTATAATACTAAGTGGAATGTGGTTATTGCAAGTGCAATGCTTGCATGCCTTCCGGTATTCTTGATATCACTTCTTCTGCAAAGTCACCTGCAGAACAGTATAAAAATGTCTGGCATCAAATAGGAGGGAAAACTTGTGAAAATCAGAGAAAGTTATGGAAGCAGGCGGTATGAAGAAGAATACAGGGCAGCTCTGGAAAAGTCAGTACATTATTTCAGACAGAACAGCTGTATTACAGAACTCAGAAAAATGGGTTATGCTCAGACGAAACTGCAGGTAGAATATGAAGCAGAAGAGTACGGAAAGAGTGAAATCTGCTGTCTAGATGCAGAAACAAATACTTTTTTTAATTCAGAATCTGCAGAAAAATTTATTGCAGAAAATGATCTTTCGAAGTGTGAAAATGTAAACATTTATGGTGATATCAGGCAAATCTATTGCTTTGGATACGATGATAAAAAAGTGGTTTACGCATTGACAGAGTCTGATGGTATGCAGAACTACATCACGATTCCCTATATTTCGGGAGAAAACGGGGAATTTTGTACAGATATTTCTTCTCACAGGATCTGGAAGCGTGAATTTAGCGAAAAAACATCAAATTTGGATTGTGCACTGAGATTTCGTATAGCACCGGATACATGGCCGAATATAAAAATCAAAGAGGCAGACATGTCTCCCGATGATATTTTTGCACATGCTTATGAAGCCATATTTAACATGGAAATAAACAGTGAAAAACAGGTTGAAATTCAACTTCCATATCAAAAACTTTGTTGGAATTCTGAGAAAAAAGTGCTTACATGTGGAAAGTATCAGATGGAAATAAAATGCGATAAGAAACTGTCTTTTGTCACTATATTTGATCAGTATCTGACGGAAATAATCGCAGATAACAAAGTATTGGTACTGCTAAATAATCTGACTAATAAAGCAAAAGAAATCAGTGTTATTGATATTAGTGGAAATCTTGGGAAAATCCGAGTAGGCGAAGACAATGATCCACATATTCAAGTAGAAACGGATAAAGATACAGAGACTGAGATTGTTGTATATGGACTCAGAGGACTGGCATACAGTAAAGATGCGACAGAAGCATTGCGAAGAAAAAAGAAAGAGGACAGGCTTATTTTCGCAAATGATAAATTCAAAGTTTTCGATAACCATGTTGAAGACAGCTGTTATGGTAGACCAGATGCTTATATCATCAGTCCGGAGGAAATTGTGTCAGCAGACAGGATTCTTGAAGAATTTCAGTGGAGAAAAACGAAATGGGGCGACATGACAAGAAAGTCATGGAGAACTGATAAGTGGACCGCAGATCTGTCACTGAAAAAATATCCGACACTGAAATCTGCTTCAGATATTCTTTCAGCAACATGGAATCTGGCGATGACAGTCTTCGATCGTTGTACGAATGGTGGCTATGCACTCCCTGGGCAGGAGCATCTGTGGCAGGCAGGACTCTTTCAGTGCGAAGGTGAAGGGTTTGGAGTCTGGCTCAGAGACTCTGTACATATAGCAATGCGTGGCGGAAACCTGATCGATCCGGAAACAGCAGGACGCTCACTCTTGTATGCTGTAAAAAAAGGATTTGACAATGGAAGTGACGGACCGGCAATGGGGGCTGTTGGATTGTGGGATTATTATCTGGCTACAGGTGACAGAAGTGCACTTGAAGAGGGATATGAAACACTGTTAGAAACAATGACAGAAATTGAAAACAGATATAATGAGGAAAAAGGTCTTGTACGTGCAGAACAGTCTACTTCTAATGATGCGTTCCCTGAACCGGAAAATGCAGGATATTCACTTGGCAGTGAATGTTATTATATGAAAGCATATGATTCTATGGCCAAAATAGAAAAGCTTTTGCATGGAGAAAATGAAAAATCCAAAAAATGGAGTAAGATTTCCGAACAATTATGTGAAAAAATCCGTGAAGAATACTGGAATGATGAGGCAGGATACTTTACAAGTGGTCCAAAAGGCAGTGAAGCATATGAAAATCAGATATGGGAGACTTCCGGTGAGGAAGCCGCTCTGTGGGATAAGTTCCATATTGCAACACCGGAGCAGAAAAGAGAAATCCTGAACAGTGGAATACATACTGCAATGACTCCATATGGAATACGTTTGTTTCCTCATCGCAAAGAGCATAATCATTTTGTAGGACCAGTCTGGCCGGTGTGGGAATCAGGATTTGCTTCTGCTGCGGCTGAATCGCAGAATAAAGAATTATTGCTGACTATGATTGCACAGCAGATGAGAACAGCTGTTTTGCATAAAAATTTCCATGAAGTTCTTGAAGCGGATACAGGAAAATCCTGGAGATGGCCCGGACAACTTTGGCATGCTTGCGGGTTTGCAGCTCAGATTTTATATGGTGTTTTCGGAATTAGTTATGATGAACAGGGCATGAGATTTAATCCGTGTGTTCCAGAAATATTTAAAGAGATTGAAATACAGAATCTGAATTATCAATCGGCAAAATTAACTGTTAAAATAAGTGGAACTGGAACTGTCGAATGTGTTATACTGGATGATGAAAAGGTTGATTTTATACCATATAGTCTGACAGGAAATCATATAGTCCATATAAAATTAACAGAAACAGAGAGTGAATGTATATGAAAGCAAAGATTACAGATGTGGCTCAAAAAGCCAATGTTTCTATATCTACAGTGTCGCATGTGTTGAATCATACACGTTTTGTATCCGAAGAGACCAGAAAAAAAGTCATGGATGCAGTAGAAGAATTGGGGTATTCACCAGATGCGTCTGGCAGGACTTTTCGTACCGGAAAAAAAATGATGATAGGGCTTGTTGTACCGGATATTACAAACTCTGTTTTTGCTGCACTTATTGAAGATGTAGATGATGTGATATCAAAGCAGGGATACAATCTGGTCATTTCCAATACAAGGGACTGCCTCAAGATGGAAAAACAGGCACTGAGAAATCTGGCTTCGGGGGTCGTAGATGGGATTGTAATTGCTTCTACATCAGAAGATTTTCAGACAATAAAGAGGCAGATACCGGACAAATTCCCAATGATATTTATGGATCGGGTGCTCCCGGACAGAAATTATGACAGTGTTATTCTTGACTGTCAGGAGGCAACTGCAAAGATGCTGGAAGAAATGATCCAAAATGGTTTCAGAAAGATTGGTTTTCTGGTTGGATTGCCACAGATTAGTCCGACTTATGAAAGGGTAAAAGTATACCAGCAGATTTTGAAACAATATGAGATACCGGAGACAGAACAGTATGTTCGATATATTGACCGAAAAAAAGACACCTATGATGTAGCTGGCGAATTGGTAGAGGCCGGATGTACGGCAATTATAGCCACAAATACGGCAATGACTCACAGTGTACTGAACTATGTGGAGGATAGAAATCTGAAACTCGGCGAGGAAATTGCAGTAGGTGGTTTTGTGGATTCTGATTTTGCAAATCGCTTCATGCACAGGATTCCAGTGGTATATGAGCCAATGAAAGAAATGGGAAAACTTGCCGGAGAGATGATTGTAGAAAAAATCGAAGATAAAAATAGAAAAATTCCTGTTAAAACGCTGACATGCGAATATGACTCTAATGATTTTTATAAAAAATAGGCAGGGAGAACGAAATGGAACAGGAAACACAGACACCACACAAACGAAGAGCACGATATAAGGGAAATACTCCGGCTGGAATGCCTGCATGGTGAAGGTCATATGTATGCAACAGATGTGGATCAGGAGGAATCTGCATAGCCTCGTAAGCGTCTGGCAGAGCAGAGCTTTGGAGAGGACATTCTGACGGTCAAACTTCAGAATTTCTGTACAATCGATGAGATTGCAAAAGAAGCCGGTGGATTTGATTTTATTCTTGCAGATTTCGGGGGATCGTTCATGCAGATCGACAATCTGAAGCGTGGTTTTTCTTTCCGTGCAGACGGACCGCTTGATTTTCGCCTGAATCAGGAAAAGGGAATCAGCGCGGCAGAGCCAGATCCACAAAAATGTGCTGGCGGTTAAGGCATGCGTCCGTCCTATATGCTAAAAATGAAGATTCTGTGAAGCGAATCAAAAGTATTGACAGTAAAACAAAGAATTATTACAATAAGCCTATCATAAAGATATGTTAAACGAGGCTGTTACAGTAGATAAATGAACTGCTCCCCGTCAAGTAGACAATTGAAAAAATATAAATTTTTCGGGGATGTGAAAAAACTCGATTGAGTTTTTTCGCATCTCCCTTTTTGTACCTGTTGTGTATAAATGACTGAAATCATGCGCAAAGAAAGCACACTTCCCCTACCCCATAGAAATTCTTTTTTTGAATCTATGCGGCAGTTCTGTTTCTCATCTTTTTTTTCTGATATTTATATAGATTGTGGCCTATCGCCACGAGTAAAACTTCCAGTTTGACTGAATGAATACCTCTTCGGACAATTCTCTTGTACCAACGGTCGTTTTTCATAATTCCGAAAGTGCCTTCTGCTTGTATCGAACGGTTCATTCGTAATAACGCACCGTGGATACTTTCTAGGTTTTCGATTACTTCCTGATGCATGGAAGTTAATTCCTGATTGATCCGAACGGTTCGATTCTTATCTGTCTTCTTACATTTCTCTGCATATGGACATCCACTACAGTCTTCGCATTCATACAATTCTTCCTTACGTCCGTATTGATTTCCCCTCACATTTTTTCTGTATAAAAAATGGAATGCTTTATCGTTAGGACATCTCATGACACCTTGCTCATCAATTCTGAAGTTAACTGCACGAAATGGATCTTCATGATATTTCTGATCCTTAGTTTCCTTTTTAAACATTGGAAATTTCATATACTTTTCAATTCCGTTCTGTTCACAGAAAATATAATTGTTGTATGAGCCATATCCAGCATCTGCCACAGGATATTTGGGATAGAATCCATAAGTTTGTTTGAAGTGCTCCATCAAAGGAACGAAACAATCCATATCCGAACGATAATGGTTCACGTCAACAACTGCAATATATTCATCTGCTACACCAATCTGTACATTATATGCTGGCAGAAGCTGATCATTGCCCATGTAATCCGTTTTGATACGCATAAAGGTAGCTGAGTTATCTGTTTTAGAGTAACTGTTTCGATTAGGACCACAGATTTCAATTTTTTGTATGTATTCTTGAAGTTTCTGACAGAAAGTAGTCAAGTGTTCATAATGACGCTGTTCTTTGGATTTTCGCTTTCCACTTCCGTAAACAAATGTACTTGTATCCAGTTCCCATAAAAGTACTAGCTGCTCAACGATTTCATTCAGATAATCCGGTACATACTCCGGATTTGTTGTGATCTGCACCCCGCTCCATGCGATTTCTGCATTAATCTCCTCAATCTCCGCAGTGATTTTTTCGTAAAGCTTGTAACGGAACTTTTCGGTAGCCTTCTTCCATACCCAGGTATACTTGTTTGCGTTTGCTTCAAACTTGGAGCCGTCGATGTAGAGATGTTGCAGATCTACATGCTCATCGTTAAAGATAGCATGATTGATGTCGTTAAAAATGTTTTCAATCTTATCTTGAAGTATTTCATTGATGAAATATCCAAAGGTTCTGTATGACGGAGTCTGATGATCCATGAGATACATGAACCTGATATTAACTTTGCAGTTGTCTTCCAGTTCTCTCAGAGAGCAGTAGCCGCTAGTCATAAATCCGAAAAGTACTGTTTTTAACATGTTGACTGGATTATATCTGAGTC
>ERZ894209.262-NODE-262-length-35553-cov-26.439856_pt1 | contig 35553 bp, 42 predicted proteins | sample MGYA00380288_ERZ894209 | MGnify/ENA primary metagenome ERZ894209 (study PRJEB32331, sample SAMN06328482) | human gut metagenome | biome: human gut microbiome; feature: stool | host: Homo sapiens | collected 2013-12-13 ... | reverse complement strand
GGTGTGGGAGTGCCGCAACTGCGGTCATATCGTGATCGGTGAGAAGGCGCCCGAGATCTGCCCTGCCTGTAACCATCCCCAGAGCTACTTTGAAATTCACGCGGAAAACTATTAAAAAAAGGAGAATCATCTTGGAGCAGAAGTTTTATATTTGCAAGCATTGCGGTAACATCATTGCCAAGGTCAAGGACACGGGCGTTCCCGTCATCTGCTGCGGTGAGCCGATGAGGTAGAAGCGGTCTACGCCTATTGCAACCTCCACAGTCTGTGGAAAGCGTGATTCATCTTTCAAAAATCCGGTGCTCAAAAAAGCACCGGATTTTTTTGTCAATGTGACCTCGTCACAGAAAAATGCTTTGTCCTGCGGTATGATAAAGCCACAATCAAGAAACAAGGAAGAGGTGGCGAACATGAAAATCAAGCTCAATCCCGATCAGGAGATTGTCAATACCATCAGAGAAGGACTCAAGCGCACCGGCGGATACTGTCCCTGCCGCAGAGAGCGCACAGAGGCGACCAAATGCAAGCCAACGCCGCGCTGGATGTCCTCCAGGTGGTTCCGCTACGGATTTTTGCTCTTTTTCCTGACGATGTTCGGCAACATGGTGTTCCAGACCTATCTGGTCGCTGCGGATGCCGCGTCCCTGCGGGAGGCCATTAAGCTGTTCTGGACTTTCCGTGTGCCGTGGGGTTGGACTTATACAGCCGGTACAGTCGCTGATTGGGCGGCGCAGTTCAGCTTTGGCTTTTTATAGCCTCATGCTGACCTTTCTGCTGCTGGATCTGATCGTTATGGTGCTCTACAAGCCCCGCACATGGTGTGCATTTTGCCCGATGGGAACCATGACGCAGGGTATTTGCAAGCTGAAAAACAAAGAATAATTACGTATAACAGAAAGGAGCCTTTCTCATGGCTGAAGTGAAAATTACTGTTGCGAATTTTGAAAATGAGGTACTGCATTCCGACAAGCCCGTTTTGCTGGATTTCTACGCGGACTGGTGCGGACCGTGCAAAATGCTTTCTCCCATACTGCATGAGCTTGCTGAAGAAAAAAGCGGTACGCTCAAGGTGGGCAAGATCGATGTGGGCGAGCAGATGGAGCTGGCAATGCGTTTTCAGGTATCCAGCATCCCGATGCTGGTCGTATTCAAGGACGGGAAAGCCGTGACCAAATCCGTAGGCTACCGGACTAAGTCGGAGATTGCCGCAATGGTGGAGGGCGCAAGATGAAAGTTGTGATCGTAGGCGGTGTGGCGGGCGGTGCTTCTGCCGCTGCCCGCATCCGTCGTTTGGATGAACACGCGCAGATCATCATGATCGAGCGCAGCGGCTATGTGTCCTATGCTAACTGTGGTCTGCCGTATTATGTAGGTGGTGTGATCAAAGAGCAAGCAGAACTGACGCTGCAAACTCCGGAGAGCTTTTGGGAACGCTTTCGCATTGATGTACGAGTACGGCAGGAAGCAATTGCGATCAATCCCACAGAGAAAACAGTCACCGTCCGTGCACTGGACAGCGGGAAGGTCTACACGGAAACCTATGACAAACTGCTTCTTGCCCCCGGCGCAAAGCCGACGGTTCCTGCGCTTTCCGGCGTCAGCAGTGAGCGCGTTTTCACGCTGCGCACCGTGGAGGACACCCTCCGCATTAGGCGCTTTGTAGAGGATCAGAAGCCGAAAACCGCCGTTTTGGCTGGCGGCGGCTTTATCGGTCTGGAAATGGCGGAAAACCTTGCAGAAATGGGCGTTTCTGTCACCATCGTTCAGGGACCCAAGCAGCTATTAGCACCACTGGATGCGGACATGGCGAGCTTTGTCCATGCGGAAATGCGCAGACACGGTGTGACTCTGCGGTTGGGTGAAACCGTCACCGGATTCCGACAGGACGGAGATTCCGTGCTGACCCTGTTGGAAGAAAGTGAGCCACTGCATTCGGATATGGTGCTGCTGGCCATCGGTGTTACCCCGGATACGTATTTGGCAAAAGAATCCGGACTCAGACTTGGTATTCGTGGCAGCATAGCAGTCAACGAGCGAATGGAAACCTCTATGCCGGGCATCTACGCTGTGGGCGATGCCGTAGAGGTCACCCATTTCGTGACCGGACAGAAAGCGTTGATCTCGCTGGCGGGGCCCGCCAACAAGCAGGGACGCATTGCCGCTGACAATATCTGCGGCGGAAACAGCCGCTTTCACGGCTCTCAGGGCTCGTCTGTTCTGAAACTGTTTGACTTGACAGCGGCCTCTACGGGGATCAATGAGAAGGCAGCGCAGGCGGCGGGGATCGCTTACGACAAAGTCGTATTGTTCCCGGCATCCCACGCTACCTATTATCCTGGCGCACAGTCTATGACAATGAAGGTACTGTATGAAAAAGAAAGCCTGCGGCTGCTCGGTGCGCAGATCGTTGGCGGCGACGGTGTGGACAAGCGCATTGATGTACTGGCAACGGCCATTCGCGCCAAAATGACAGCTCTTAGCCTGACGGAGCTTGACCTTTCCTATGCGCCGCCCTATTCCTCTGCCAAGGATCCGGTAAATATGGCAGGCTTTATGATCGAGGATTTGGAGAGCGGGAAGGTGCGGCAGTTCCATTGGAATGATGTTGAGGATTTGCCTTGCGATGGCAGTGCGACGCTGCTGGACGTCCGTACGGAAGGCGAATATCGGCGTGGGCACTTGAATGGATTCCGCAATATTCCACTGGACGATCTGCGTGAGCACTTGGACGAGTTAGAGCGGGACAAGCCTGTCTATGTGAATTGCCAGACAGGGCTTCGCAGTTATCTGGCCTGCCGGCTTTTGACGCAGTATGGTTTCACCTGTGCCCATCTCTCTGGCGGATACAGCTTTTATCAGGTCGTGACACAAGAGCGGCAGACAGCGCAGAGTGCCTATCCATGCGGAATGGAGAAGCTATGAGTGAAAATTTTGTTCCAGATGGATTGACAAGTCCTACTGAACGATATATAATTCAGATTATGTATAACGCGGATTATATATGGAGGTGCAAATATGCCCGCAAAAGCGAAAGTCACAAAAGAAATGATCATTGAGGCGGCCTTTGCGGTTGCCCGTGAAACGGGCGCAGAAAACATCAACGCAAGAACCGTTTCGGAAAGATTACATTGCTCCACACAGCCCGTCATGTATCATTTCGCAACGATTGAAGAACTGAAAAAGACGGTCTATACGAAGGCAGACCTCTATCATTCGGAATTTCTGATGAATATGAAAAAAATGCCAAAAGGTGCTGCGCTTGGAATCGGAATGAATTATATCCGCTTTGCAATCGAAGAACCCCACTTATTCCGTTTCCTTTTTCAGTCAGATTATTTCAGCGGAAAGACCCTGCTTGAACTGATCGATGCCGAGGAGCTTATCCCTGTTCTTTCGGCTATGCAGAGAGCTTTAGAAATCAGTATGGAACAGACGAAAAAAGTTTTTCTGACGGTTTTCCTGTTTGCCCACGGGTATGCAAGCATCATTGCCAACAATTCACTGAAATATGACGAGGAACTTATCAATTCTCAGTTAGAACAGGCATATAGAGGCGCGATATTGGCAGCGAGGGAGAACGTGACATGAAAATGTTATATAGGAAAGGTAAAAGGCATTTTTAATTCATGACAATAGAAGGCTCGCAGAGCGTGCATTCTATTGTTTTGAGAAGTGGTATTAGAGGACTTTCCGCTATTCTGTCCAAAGTGCAAATACACCTGCGTGATTTGTTTCAGAGACGGAAAAATTGAAGAAATCAAAATGCCAGACGCTTAGACGCAGTGCAGACCGAGAACGGGTTTGCACTGCGTCTTTTTATCACATCAATTGAGGAAAGAGGAACTGCAAATGAAGAAACCCAATGAAAATGATATTCTGGAAACTGCATTGTCCATCGCCGAAAAAGGGTACCCGGAAGCTTACCAATTTTTGCTGAATGCCTACGAGGAAAGCACAAGCAGCTTTGGGCCGCAAACATTCTATTTCCTCGCCTGTTTGGCTGGCGGCGCCAATATGCCGGATTTGGCTTTGGCGTGGCTGAGAAAGGCGATTCAAGAGAATAACTGGTGGTATCGCCCGGAAGTGTTGGAGGATGACGACCTTGCGGCGCTTAAAAGCGATGCAGAATTTCTTTTGCTGAAAGCAATTTCGGACGACCGCTATGCAGCTGCCCTTTCCAAGGCTAAGGCGATTTTTTCATGGAAGAAGAAAAGGGCGGACAACCTGTTTCTGGCCATTCATGGGAACGCACAAAACGGCGACATTGCCCGGGCAGATTGGGAACCGATCGTGGGAACAAGTGGTTTGTGGCAGTTGGAAACCGTCCAGAGTGCCGAACCGGACGGCTATGGAACCTATCGTTGGAGCTATGACAGCACTTCCTATCTGCCGGTGGCGAATTCCCTGGAAAGGGTAAAAAACCAGGGCTATCAAAACATTGCCTGCGGCGGCTTCTCTGCCGGATGCGACATGCTTTTGCGTGCGGTCACGTTTTCATCTGCACGCTGCGATCTGTTGATCCTGCAAAGTCCCTGGATCCCCATCTTGCAGGAACAGGCGGAAGATGTGGTTCGTGCCATTTTCCAAAAGAACATGGAGCTTCGGATTTTCTGCGGCGCAGAGGATGCGGACTGTCTTCCGATGGCAAAGCATCTATATGCTGCGGCAAAGCAAGCGGGTTGCAATGTGACACTGACGGTTCAGAAGAACACCCGGCATCAGTTTCCTGCGCAGCACGGGAGGAAACGACATGAAAAAGCTATATGAGAAAAACGAGCTGACCTTTGCGATTGTATGGATCGTGGTTTATTGCGTTTTGCAATCGCAGTCGGTTTCCTGCTGGTCACGATCTTTTATCGCGGCGGCAGCCTGCTCCCCTGCATCATCGTTCATTCCGCCATCAACACGCTTGGCACTTTTGCGAATGATGCGAACCTTACCACGGAAATTCAAGTGCGAGTTTGCAGACACGGATCAAAGGTCACTGCCCTGTGTCCAGACGCAGGCGCTAACGCTGCTTCATGCGCATACGAAAGAAATGGAAGAAAAATATGGAGGTCAACGGAATGAATAACCAAGCCAGTATTACCGCCCTGATGAGTTCCTTTGGACGGGCGTTTCACGCAGAAAATGAAGAGCATCCGGTTTTCACGGATCATCTTGCCAAAAAACTGATGACTGAGGAAGAATATGCCGCCGTTCAGGGTTATATCCTCGACGGAGCGCAGTTCTTTGAACCGGAGATTGACCCTGCGAAGCAGAAGCCGAAGGAGCTGCTGCGCCGACTTGTGAATGTCCATATTGCGCCGTCGCCGCTCTGCCGCGCGGCCTACACAGAAAAAGCTTTGAAAACCGCCGTCCTGACCGGAACAAAACAATATGTCATCCTTGGCGCAGCGAGTGCTGGAAAATGATAAAGGAGCGGTGGTATATCGCTTTGCTGCGGGCATCAACATCAGCGGCAAAAACAAAGTGCCGATGGCAAACCTAAAGAAATCCTTTGAAGCCCTCGGCTGGAGCCATCTTCCTGTGAACGCACGGTTTACCGGCTTCTGTGTCGGGATGATGGGAGACGTTATCTTCCTGCTGTCCGTTCTGTGCATAAAGGATAGCTGTCGGGCGAGTATTCCCGACAAGGATAAAACGGAGCTGGTTACGATCGGTATTTACCGTTTCAGCCGCACCCCGGCGTTTCTTTGCTTTGACCTCATGTATGTCGGTGCCCTGCTGCTGTATGGAAACCTGCTGACGCTCCCCATTCTGGATGAAATCGACACAAGCGTTACGGTCGGAACATCCGGTTCTTCGTTGTTGGCTGTGCAGGCGGCGGTCAAGCTGCTGGACAGCGCCGGGTGTGAAGATGTGGAGATTACTTGGGGCAGCGATCCGGTAGAACCGGTCGAGGCCATCATGCAGACCGCCGGACTTCGTAAATAATGCACGGGAATATCCAGAAGAAAGGAAGTCTTGAAATTGAATAACAGCTTGTTTGTCATAGAGCGCGCACGGGCAGAGGATGCAGCGGCTTTGCTGGATTATCTGAAAATTGTCGGTGGAGAAACAGAAAACTTAAGCTTCGGTGCAGAGGGCGTATCTCTTGACCTTGAAGCAGAGCAAAACTACCTGCGTATGCAATCCGAATCGACGGACAATGTTCAGTATCTTGCCAAAGTGAAAGATGAGATCATTGGAACGGCAAGCCTGAACCGCAAACACAAGCGAATGAGCCACCGTGGGGAATTCGGGATCAGCCTGAAAAAAGCATGGTGGGGATGTGGTGCGGCTTCTGCTCTGATGGAAGCAATTCTTGTTTTTGCAAAGGAGAATGATTTCGAACAGTTGAATCTGGAAGTGCGCAGCGATAATGCCCGTGCTATCAGACTTTATGAAAAGTACGGCTTTCGGAAGCTGTGTACGTTTCCCCATTTTTTCAAAATCAATGGAGAATATGTCGATTTTGACCTGATGAATCTCGAACGGAACGAAGCAGACGACAAAACGTAAAAGTCCCGGCAGAAACATTTATTAAAAGAGAAAGTACCGTTGATCAGGGAAATTTTTAGAAGAAAAAATGAGACAAGACAGCACGATGTGGTATTATATCTGATAGAGGAAATGCAAAACAAAGAATTGGTGATTGTATAGATATGGGAAGGAAGATCCAGATGAAAAAAGAACCTATCAGATTTACGGCAGCCGGAGATATTCTGATCACAAAAAAAATCCCAAGGGAAAATGACGGAATAGCAGAAATCAGCCGGTATATCAAACGTGGTGATATCAGAATGGCAAATTTAGAGACCACAGTCACAGATGGGACCTGCTTTGCTTCTGCATTTTCAGGAGGAACGTGGCTGACTGTGGATAAATCCTGTCTTTTGGATATCAAAAGATATGGATTTAATATGCTGGGATTAGCAAACAATCACAGTATGGATTATTCTTATGAAGGTCTGAATATGACCATTGACAATGTAAATAAAGCAGGATTTTTTTATGCGGGGAGTGGAAAAAATTTATATGAGGCAGCAAGACCTGCAATGATAGAGACAAAAAATGGAAGAGTTGGGGTAATCGATATCTGTTCAACATTTGAAAATGCTGCGAGAGCAGGGAGCCAGACCCCAAGAATCCCGGGACGACCGGGATTAAATGCGTTGCGGACTCATAATCTTTACAAGATCACAAAAGAACATGCGGCATATCTGGAAGAAATCAATAAAAATACAGGACTTAACAGTTTGAGAGAAAAACATCGTGCGCAGGGGTTTATACCGTCGCTTGCAGAGAACCGGATGGAATTTGGAACGATGGAATTTACTATTGTGGATAGCAATGAGCAGGAAGGACGATGGAGTTATTCTGATAAACGGGATGTGGAAAGAACCTTAAATGGAATAAAAGAGGCATTGTATACCTGTGAGGCGGTGGTTATCATGATACATTCGCATGAGATAAAAGCCGATCAGGAATATGAAGCAGATTATTTTATGGAGGAATTTGCACATGCCTGTATTGATGCCGGTGCCTGTGCCGTGGTCGGAAGTGGAACACATCAGATGAAAGGAATTGAGTTTTATAAGGACTGTCCTATTTTTTACTGTCTTGGTAATTTTATATTTGAAAATGAGTTTGTGCGGGATCTTCCTGCTGATTATATGGAAAAATACGGGTTGCCGGAATCTGCATCCGGGGCAGAAGGAATTGCAAAAAGAAGTGCTAAGGCAAAGAAAACTCTGTATACGATACCGGAAGTTTATCAGACGGTTATTCCGTATTTTGAGATTATAGACGGAAAATGTGTAAAAACAGAACTTTTGCCGGTAAGCCTTGGATTTTATAAGGAAAGATACAAAAAGAATTTGCCGTATGTGGCAGATGAGATAGAAGCACTTGCAATATTAGAATATTTAAACCGGGCATGCAGACCATATGGGGTGGAATGGTGTTATAGTGGTGGTATAATGATACGGAGTAAATAGAGAAAGAAGGTAGATGTATTGGAGAGTATACAGCAGTATATCAAAGAACAGAAAACTTTATTAGAACAGACATTAAGGGAAATGGCACTGATAAAAGCACCGACGGGACATGAGAAAAAGAGAGCAGAATATTGCGTGGAATGGCTTCAGGCGCAGGGAATAGAAGAAGTACTGTCAGACGAATGCACAAATGTGATCGTGCCATGGAATATCCAATCTGGAAAGAATAACTGTATGTTTATGGCTCATTTAGATACCGTATTTTCGGAAGAAACAGAATTGATGATAAAGGAAAAAAAGGGGAAGTGGTGTTGTCCGGGAATTGGAGATGATACTGCAAATGCCGCAATATTATTGCTGCTGATCAAATATGTCCATGAAAAAGTGAAAAAAAGGTCCTGTGGTGTCTGGTTTGTATTTGATGTTGGGGAAGAAGGACTTGGAAATCTTGCAGGAAGCCGTAAACTGATGGAGTCCTATGGAAATCGTTTAAGGTGGGTAACCAGCTTTGATCTGTACACGCATCATATCTATACATCGAGTGTCGGTTCTTATCGTTATAGAATTGTAGTAAAGACGAAAGGAGGACATTCTTATCTTGATTTTGGTAATAAAAGTGCAGTTGCGGAAATGGCAGCACTGATTCATGAACTGTACGGTTATCAGCCTGTTGGCGCCGGGCATACTACATATAATGCCGGAGTCATTTCGGGAGGGACATCGGTAAATACGATTGCGCAGGAGTGCAGTATGCTGTATGAAGCACGTTCGGATGAGGCAGAAGCCCTGGTGGAATGCGAGAACTATTTGTATGAAACATTAAAAAAACGTAAGACAGATGATGTTCAGATTGAATGTAAAAAGATAGGAGAACGTCCCTGCATGGGAGTGGTCGATACAGAAAAAATTATGCGGATAGCACAAAAGTGCAGCGATCTGATAGAAAAAGTTACTGGAAAACGACCTGCATTTGGGCAGGCGTCCACGGATTGTAATATACCGCTAGCTATGGGAATTCCGTCTCTGTGTATTGGACTCATAGAAGGAGCGGGTGCGCATACATTAGAAGAATGGATTAACCCGGAATCTTTAACAAAAGGATTTCAAATTGCAGTAGGCATGTTTGAAACAGTTACAGAAGAGCATTGACGGTGCAGATAGGAGCAGAACAAATGAAGGATGAATTTTTTTTCAGAGATAAGTTAGAGGATGAATGGGAAGCAAACGAGGTGTATGCTATTTTATCAGAGTGTGATAAGGATTTTGAACCGCCGTTATCGGAGCGGGGAAGCACTGTTCAAAAGACATGGGAGAAAAAATCTGGTGACGGTGTCAGAAATTACTTTAATGAGGTTGCAAAACAGCATACACTTTTATTAAAAAAAGAGAAGAAAATCATTGCTTTTCTGTCATTTCGTTCGATGGAAGAATGTGAGGCTTTAAAAGATTACAGGGATATCTGTTATTTTACCACACTCTGCATCAGAAAAGAGTACAGAGGCCAGGGGCTAGCACTGGTATTATATCAGAAAGCGAAAGAATATGTGGAAGAAAGCAGCAGATATACGGTAATGGCACTTAGAACCTGGAGTACGAACAAAGCACAGCTGCACCTGATGGAAAAAATGGATTTTCACTGTGAAACACGTCTGAAAAATGACAGAGGTGAGGGAATTGATACCTTATATTTTGTGAAAGAAATTACGGGAAAGGGAATCCGTGCATATGGATATACGATAGGAAATGGCAAGTGTGGCATTCGCAATACGATCACGGATGTGCCGGGAGTAAAGGTTGGGCATTATACGGTGAGGAAGGGAAAAAACCAGACTGGTGTTACAGTGATCATACCATGTGATGGTTTTGTCTATGAAAGGAAGCCACTTGCAGCGGTTTATGCATTAAATGGTTTTGGGAAGACGCAGGGAACGGTTCAGATTGAAGAACTCGGTGTATTAGAGACGCCGATCGCACTGACGAATACACTAAATGTAGGAAAGGCAGCAGATGGGCTTGTCACATTTACGGAAAAGGAATGCAGGAAGAACGGTAAAGAGTTAGTAAGCGTTAATCCAGTAGTAGGAGAGACGAATGACTCTAGAATTAATCAGATCACAGAACGGGTAATAGAGGCAGAAGATGTACTTTTCGCAATCGAGCACGCAGAAAAAAACTTTAAGCAGGGGGCAGTCGGTGCCGGAAGAGGAACAGTCTGTTTTGGATTAAAGGGTGGGATTGGTTCCGCATCAAGAATTTTAACGTTTGGCGGTAAAGAGTATACAATCGGTGTTTTGGTGCAGTCTAATTTTGGAAAAACGCAAGATCTTACCGTTGCTGGCGTACCGGTTGGCAGACAGATATGCACGAAAATGCAAAACAGTGCAAAAGAGGATAAGGGTTCCATCATGGTCATTGTGGGGACTGATCTGCCGCTTGGAGAGAGACAGTTAAAGAGAGTTTTAAAAAGAGCAGCAGTTGGGTTGATACGAACTGGTTCTTTTATGGGACATGGCAGTGGGGATGTATTTATTGGGTTTACCAATGCGAATGGGATACCGGATACGAAAGAAGAGCAGTTTCATATGATGAAGTACTTCCCGGAAAATCAACTTGATAAGGTATTCCGGCTGGTGGCAGAGGCTGTGGAAGAATCTATTTTAAATTCATTGACGTGTGCAAAAGCGATGCCAGGGCGCGATGGTGAAATCTATCATAGTTTAAGTGAATTTTTGTGATCCGTCTTTCTTCGGTGGATCCGGTGGAGGAAATCCCTGGAGGAAAAGCTACACCGCAGGATAAGGCAGAAGGAAAGCATCTGACGGAGAGTTTGGATTTACAGAAATGCTGACGATCAACATGGAATCAAAGAATTCATCATCGGAATCTGTATTCTGTTGAGTGTGTTTGGTGCAGTAATTTTCGTCAGAAAAAAGAGTGGTTCTGAGGAAGAATAAGTATCAAATTTTACGATGAAACAACAGATAGTTACAAAGAAAATGAGACAGAGTGGGAACGAATCCTGCTCTGTCTTTTTTCGAAAAATCAGTGAAAATCAATAGAAGTGTGGGAAATTCATTCTCGGCAAAATCAATTTCGGATTATCTGAAATCGGAGCATCATTCTATCGACAATGAAACGCTCTCGAAGAACGCGGCAAATGCTTTAGCAGATTTCTGTATTTGCTTTGTCAAGAAGTGCCATACACTTCAGATGGATTTCTCCTACTTTGAGTACGGTAGGAAGCAGAGTTTCCACACTTTCTTCATAGCCAATCCTAAATAATGCTTCACAGAAGAATCGATTCACTTCGTCATCTTCGTAATCCAGAACATTTGCGAGATATGCATAGGCTGACATTCCGCGAATTCCGAAAAGAATAAGGGACTTTAAGGAACGGATATCTTCATCGGCATTCCACAGCTGCTGCATATTGTATTCAGCTGTTTTACCGCATGGTGACGGACATTTGCTGCAGTCAGGAACCAGTCTTTCTTTTTCAACTCTGACTTCTCGTATCATTTTTTCGATGGCTGCATTATCAAAACTCACATTTGTAATTGTTGTAAACAGTCCTTTCAGTATGACTTGTGAAGTTCTTGGGGAAATAATTTCTGCGCCATCGACTGCTCTTGCAAGAGCAATCAATGCACCGGTCAGTTCATCCTGTAGTTTGGCAGTATCTGTCTGTTCACGCTGATAACAAAACATCTTTTTTTCCATGATTGTAGTCTCCTCTACTCCAGAATTTTCCCATCAATACTGATTGTTACAACCTGCCATGGTATGAATTTTCCACTGTTTTGAAGTGCTTTTTTTGCTGCCATCTCCAGTCCACCGCAGCATGGAACCTCCATTCTTACAATTGTCACACTTTGAATATTGTTATTTTGAATAATCCCGGTCAGTTTCTCACTGTAATCTACTTGATCTAATTTTGGACAACCAATTAAAGTTACCTTATTTCGAATAAAATCCTGATGAAAGCTGGCATAAGCGTATGCAGTACAATCGGCTGCAATTAAAAGTTTTGCATCGTTAAAATATGGTGCATGAATAGGAGCCAGTTTAATCTGTACCGGCCAGTTCTGAAGCTTTGATATTGAATCTGCAGTAGAAGCTGGTTTTTCGGACTCAGGCGTTTCTGTTCGCCGAATCTGCATGATTTTAGATCCAGGACAGCTGGAGTGAGAGGACATTGCCGGGTTTTTGGCAAATTGTTTTTTCTGTGCTTCTTTCACGGCTTCTTCATCATATGCAGGGGCTTCTCTTTCTTCAAAAGAAATGGCACCTGTGGGACATTTCGGAAGACAATCGCCTAGTCCGTCACAGAAATGTTCTCGCATCAATTCTGCCTTTCCGTCAATGATATCAATAGCACCTTCGTGGCAAGCGTCTGCGCAGGCACCGCAGCCGTTACATTTTTCTTTATCGATTTTGATAAGCTTTCTTAACATTTTATCCTCCGTCCATAGCATTTAATGTTTGGTTCTGCTAGAATTGTAGTATGTGAAATACGACTTGTATGTTTGATTTCCAACATGGAGGAATGATTTTGGAAAAATATTTACCTATCCTAAGAAACAGTCCGTTTTTTAAAGGTCTTACAGATAACGAGATATTATCCATATTGCATTGTGTAAATGCAACAGCAGTTTCTAAAGAACGGGATTCCTATATTTTCAGAGCAGGAGATTCTACCGAGGTAATGGGACTTGTGGTGTCAGGCTGTGTTCTTGTTATGCAGGAAGATCTCTGGGGACATCGGAATATTTTGTCAAAATGTCATGCCAGTGATTTCTTTGGAGAACCGTATGCAGCAAGCCCGGGAGCTGTTTTAAATATCAGTGTGGTAGCGGATGAGGATTGTGAAATTATTTTCTTAAATATCCAAAGACTTCTGGTTACTTGTCCAACTGCATGTGAGCATCATCAGAAGCTGATCCGTAATCTGGTTCGTGTCCTGGCAAATAAGATACTGATCCTGAACGATAAGATCACACATGTTGGAAAGCGAACAACAAGGGATAAATTATTATCCTATCTGTCTGCTGAATCTATCAAACATTCGTCATTGTCTTTTGAGATTACTTTTGATCGGCAGCAGCTGGCTGATTATCTTTGTATTGATCGTGCAGCAATGTCTACGGAGATATCAAAGTTACAAAAAGAAGGCTTTATAAAAACAAATAGAAATCATTTTGAAATAAGGCTGCCGCAACCCCACTGGGTTTAGACGATGGGGAAAGGCAGCTTTTTTCACAGAGTTTTGAGCTCAGGGATTGCTCACTCGACCCGCAGCATCCGATAACCGATGCCGATGTGCGTTTGTATGTATTGCTGCCCATCTTTCCCGTTTTCCAGCTTTTTGCGCAGGGTTGCCATGAATACTCGCAGAGAAGCAATATCATTTTCCCAACTGCTGCCCCAAATCTGTTGCGTAATGTAGGTGTGTGTCAGAACCTTACCAACATTTTTGGAGAGCAGGCACAACAATTTGTATTCGATGGGCGTTAGGTGCAGTTCTGCACCATCAAGATATGCGCAGCCTGCCGCATAGTCGATTTTCAGCGCACCGTTCGTAAAAATTGGGGTTTCCTTTGCCGTATCTGCTTTTATCAACGCTAACCTTCGCTGCGTCACCCGCAGTCGTGCCAACAGTTCATCCACGGAAAAAGGCTTCGTCAGGTAATCGTCCGCCCCGGCATCCAGCGCCCCGATTTTATCGGAATCCTCTGTCCTGGCGCTGATTACAATGATCGGCATATTCGACCACGAACGGATCTTTTGGATGATCTCCACGCCATCCATATCTGGAAGTCCCAGATCAAGCAGCACAATATCTGGATTGTGAGACAGCGCCTCCATCACGGCGCTTGCGCCGTTTTGCGCCGAAAGATACCTGTATTCGTGAGTTTTCAGCGTCGTAGTGATCAGATTGCGCACAGGGGTATCATCTTCTACAACAAGGACAAGTGGCTTATTCATTTAAGTTCACCTCACTAAGTGGTAATGTAAAGGAAAAGATGCAGCCATGCGGCGAATTGTTTTTCAGCGTTATTTCGCCATGATGTGCATGAATGATGGCTTGACAGAGCGTGAGCCCAAGTCCGAGGCTTCGGCGGCTGTCGCCAATCGGATTTCCACCGGCAAAGAACATTTCAAAAACACGCTCCTTTAGTTCGTCCGGGATACCAGGGCCGTTATCGCTGACACAGATCTCAACCGCATTTTTTTGCTGGATTGCCGTGATGCAGATGTTAGAGCCAGCCGTAGTATATTTGACTGCATTGTTCACCAGATTGATAAGCACCTGCACGATGAGTCCTGCATCCACCCGTATCAGCAGCGGCACGTCTCCGCAATCCACCGTGATGTGATGTTCTGTCGATCTTCGGTCGATATGTCGTAGCGCTTCCGACACAATATCGTCCACAACCTGATCGGAAAGACGCAGCTTGACGCTGCCGTCAGCGATTTTCGTAATGGAAAGCAAATTCTCAACCAGCTCGGTCAGCCACTGTGCATCGTCATGAATGTCCGTAAAAATCTGTTTCCGTGTTTGCTCATCCAGCATGTCATAGCTGTGCAGCAGTGTGTCGGCGTTGCCGGAAATAGAGGTCAGCGGTGTCCTGAGATCATGAGAAATTGAACGCAGAAGATTAGCGCGAAGCTGTTCGTTCTTTGCAAGAACGGCAGCTTCTTCCTTTTCTCTGGCATTTCGCAGGTTGTCCAGCGCCAGAGCGCACTCACCGAGAAGGGAGAACAGAACGCTGAATGTAAATGCGTCAGGCTGCGTTTGCTTTTCCATCGGAATCCCGACAACGCCGTAAATTTGCTGCCCAGTACGAATGGCAAGATACAGTCGTTTTGCTTTGGGAAAGTTTTGTGTCGTTGCTCCGGCACGTTTCCGGTTTTGCCAGACCCAGTCGATCACATCCTGTTCCTGGTCTGTGTCCGGGGCACTATAGGGGCAGCTTGCGTCAGCCGGATAAAGGATCCCTTTGGACAGCGCGCCTTCCTGTGCCGGATAAATCAGGATGTTCCGCTGCATGAGCTTTTGTATCTGCGTTGCGGTCATCCGGTAAACTTCCTCAGACGTTTCCGCCTTTTGAAGCTGCCTGTTCATATCAAAAAGCAGCTTTGTGCGATAAGCGTCCTGTGCGGATAGCTGCGCGTGGGCTTTGAGCTTGGCTGCAAGTGTACCGGTCAAAAGCGCAGCCATGAACATGACGGCAAAGGTTATGGGATATTTGCTTCCATAGGCGACCAAAGACAGCCTGGGTTCTGTCAGAAAATAATTGAACAAGATGACACTCAAAAAGGCGGACAGCACGCCGCAGGTATATCCGCTGGTAAAAGCGGAGGTCAGAAGCACACCCAGCAGATAAACCATGATGATATTGGCATCCGCAAAGCCAAGCCGCAGAAACAACCATCCGATGATCGTAGCGGCTGTCAGAATCCCGACAGTCAGAAACAGTTCCCGGGCGGTTGGAAGCGCCGGGCGAACGGCGAAAAGTGGTTTCCTGGGATAGCTTTTATAGACCTCCGCATCCGGAATGATGTGAATGTCCATCTCCGGCGCAAGCGTAATGAGCTGTTCTGTCAGCGTCGGTTCGCTCCAGAAATGCCGTCGCTGCACGCCGCTGCGCCCAATTACGATTTTGGTCACATCGGAGAGCCGCGCATATTCTGCAATCTGCGTTGGTACATCTTCTCCATGTGTTGTGATGATCTCTGCACCAAGCTGCTGCGCAAGACGTATATTCGCCTGCAGTCGAGCGATATCTTCTGCGTTCATGCCAGAGTATCCGGGAGTCTGCACATAGAGCGCGGTAAGGCTTCCGCAAAATGCCTGCGCCATTTTTCCTGCCATTCGTACAATACGTTCATTGGATGGGGACGAGGACAGGCACACCAGAATATGCTCTTTTGATAGATTGTTTTCATTGTTCTGCACAGTTTCACCACCCCTCTTGATGGTATTATAGCACCAAAAGGCGGCGGTTTCTATTGTGTCCAATCGGATTCGTTTCTGATTTTCGTACAGAAAGCGATCCAGCTGCTTCATCAGAAACCATCCGAACAGGAACGTTAGAGCCATCCCAACGATCAAAATGACATCTTTCACATTGTTTCACCGTCCGTTCATATCCGGAAACACTTTTGCAGCGCCTTATATTCACCCAGCGCTAAAATTGTTATTTCTCCTGACAGCACCGTATCAGGCGTAATTGAAACGTCGGTTTTTCCGGAATGTTTGATGCCAAGAATGTTAATGCCATACTTCCTGCGAATATTCAGTTCACCAACGCTTTTGCCAATCCACTCGTGTGGAACTTCTACTTCAAAAATGGCGTGCTGCTCGTCGATCTCCATGTAGTCGAAAATATGATCGGCAGTATATCGAATTGCTGCCCATTCTGCTACCTGCTTTTCCGGGTAGATCACATGGTCGGCTCCGTTGCGAAGCAGAAACTTTGCATGTACATCCCGCTCGGCACGCGACACTACACACTTCGCGCCAAGCTCCTTCAGAAGCGACGTCGTTTCCAGCGAATTCTGAAAGCTGCCGCCAATGGTCACGATGCAGACATCGAAATTTCCGATGCCAAGGGAGCGAAGAAACTCCGCGTTTGTACTGTCTCCAATTTGCGCGTTGGTGACGAGGTGAAGTACATCATTGATCCGTTCTTCGTTTGTATCGACTGCCATGATCTGATGCTCCAGCTGAGATAACTGCATAGCGATATGCCGTCCGAAGCGGCCTGCGCCAATCAATAAAATGTTTTTCATGTGTAAAGACTCCTTATCCAATCATTATTTTTTCCTGCGGCAGCTTTGCGCCGTTTATTTTTTTACCGGAAAACGCTGCATAAATGAGCGTAAGACCGCCGACTCTGCCCAGATACATGAGCATGATCAGCACTATTTGGGAAGGGAGATGCAGCTGAGGCGTGATACCCAGCGTCAATCCCACTGTTCCGACTGCCGAAGCCGTTTCATACAGGCATGCGGAAAGCGTCAAATCTTCATACACGCTGATAAAAACAGCGCCGCCAAAGAACAGTGTAAGGTACATTGTCAGAATGGTTGCGGCGGTCTTGACAGCGCTGAAATCAATCCTACGTCCGAAAAACTGAGCATTCTCCCGCTGACGAAAGGTTGCGGCAGTATTGGCAAGCAAGACCGCCAGTGTCGTTGTTTTTATTCCGCCTGCCGTAGAACCCGGAGAACCGCCAATGAGCATCAGAAGGATCATTATGCCCTGCGACGCACCGGACATTGCAGATAGCGTTACTGTGTTATAGCCCGCGGTCCTCGGCGTAACGGACTGAAAAAAAGATGCCAGCAGCCGCTTTCCGGTAGAAAGCGCGGAAAAGTCGGTGAAAAAGAAAAACGCGGCGGGCAAAAGAATTAAAAGACCTGTCGTGACAAGGATCACCTTACTCTGCATCCGGTAGCGATGAAGCCGCCACTTGTTTTCACAGACATCGTCCCATGTCAAAAAACCAATGCCGCCAACTACGATCAGCAGCATGATCGTGATATTGATTGTCGGACTGCCGGCATAGCCGGTAAGGGATGGATAGAGATTACTTTCTGTTCCAAGAATGTCAAATCCGGCGTTGCAGAATGCGGATATGGAATGAAACACTGCCATCCAGATGCCGCGCCATCCATAGTCATGGCAAAACACCGGCAGCATGGCCAGTGCGCCCAGCAGTTCGATCAAAAACGTTCCTCGCAAGATGAACCGTGTCAGACGGACGATTCCGCCGACCTTTGGCGCAGAAATTGCATCTTGCATGGTGCTGCGCTGCATCAGGGAGATTTTTCGCCCGGACAACAGCGCAAACGATGCTGCTACGGTTATGACGCCAAGTCCTCCGATCTGGATCAGTACCAGAATGATCGTCTGTCCGAAGCCGGACCAATAGCTTCCGGTATCTTGAACAACAAGTCCTGTGACGCAGACGGCAGAGGTCGCGGTAAACAGCGTTTCATTGAATGGCGTTACACATCCGGCTGTTGTGGAGAGCGGAAGCATCAGCAGCAGTGCTCCGAGCAAAATGACCCCGGCAAACCCTAATGTGATAGTTTGAAAAGACGAAAGACGATGCTTTCGACGGATGATTTTCTTTGGCATAAAGGCAGCTCCTTATTTCTGTGATAATTATATTTTATACGGCCAGAGATTTTAAGATCGGATAAGGGACGGGGACGTCGCATTAAGGTTGGATAAAGATGGCAGAGCGCGCATTCTATTGGATACCAGAAAAAACCTCTCCGCAGTCGGGAAAAACCGGCGGGAGAGGTTTTCTTTTTCGAAATTTACGGTATGTTTTCACACATTGCAGGCGCATGCAGCGTCCCGCGTCAGAATCCGAACCTTACAGTCTCTGCTGTACGTTGCGGATGTACGCTTCCTGCAGCTCGGGGCTCTTTGCAGGATCGATATCGTCCGGGAACTCGGCGTCGATGGTGGACACCTCCGGTCTGTAGTTTAAGCGAAGCGCGTGCTTCTCGATGTAATCCGTCGCTTTGTTATAAACCTCCTCCGTTACTCCGTTTAAGGTAATAGTATATAATTTTGACATCTGTGTATCCTCCGTTTCGTTGAAATTCAGCACCTCTGCTGATAGCTTCAGTATATACCTATCGGGCAGATTTTAAAAGAGAAAAGGCTCATATTACCTGTAGAAATAATAATGATAATTATTACTAATATTGTACAAAATAGACAAATCTAACAGAAATTTGTTGGATTTCATTTTATAAGATGGTAAAATAGCTTCAAAACGATGGGAAAATCCCGGTGGCGAGGACCGCAGAAATCAGGGATCAGACCCCGGTCAAAACCGGACACGACCTACGCTTTGTTTCGGGACGGTCAGTTTCGGACACAGAGTATCCAGTCAGATAAAAATCAGGAAGTTGTGGAGGATATAGGATCATGTCAAAAGAGGAGTATTTGATTAACGATACGCCGCTGAAAGCGCTGACGGTTTTTGCAATGCCGATGATTCTGGGAAGCTTTTTTCAGCAGGTATACAATATGGCTGACTCCATTATCGTCGGTCAGTTTGTGGGTTCCTCTGCGCTGGCGGCGGTTGGTGCCTGTGCAGCTCTGACCAATGTTTTCATTTGCGTGGCACTGGGGGCTGGTGTTGGTGCAGGTGTGCTTGTGAGCCGCTATTTCGGTGCCAGGGAGTATGGCAAAATGAAAACCATTGTGTCTACATCTCTGATCAGCTTTTTGGTTCTGAGTATCCTCCTGGGTGTCTTTGGCTTTTGGTTTTCCCATGGGATGATGAGCGGCTTACAGACTCCTGCCGATATTCTGAAGGAAGCAGTGCTGTACTTGCGGGTCTATTTTGTGGGCTTTCCGTTTTTGTTCATGTACAATATTCTCTCTACCATGTTCACCGCCATCGGTGAATCAAAAATTCCGCTGGGGCTGTTGATCTTTTCCTCCATCCTGAATATTGGGATGGATCTTTGGATGGTAGCCGGTCTGGGGCTCGGCGTGTTCGGTGCCGCCCTTGCAACTTTGATCGCACAGGGCATTTCGGCTGTGCTTTCCTTTTTGATTTTTTTTAATCGGATGCGGCGGTATAAGAGTACCTTTTCCTGGTTTGACGGGCGGGAGCTGTGTTCCATGCTTCAAATTGCTGTTCCATCGGTTCTCCAGCAGTCTACCGTGTCTATCGGTATGATGATCGTACAGGCGGTGGTAAATCCCTTCGGCACGCAGGCGCTGGCAGGATATGCGGCAACAATGCGGGTGGAGAATGTCTTTTCCCTGATTTTCGTGTCCATCGGGAATGCGGTTTCGCCGTATGTTTCCCAGAACCTTGGCGCAAACAAAACCCAGCGCATCAAAAAAGGCTACCATGCAGCATTGGTATTGGATGTGTGCTTCGCGGCGCTTGCTTTTCTTGTTATTGAAACGCTGCACACACAGATTTCCTCGCTATTCCTTGGAAAAGACGGAACAGCCCTGGCCTATCAGGTGTCCGGGGATTATATGAGATGGCTTGGTTACTTCTTTCTCTTTATGGGAATCAAAATGGCGACCGATGGAGTTCTTCGCGGACTCGGGATCATGCGGCCATTCCTTATTGCCAACATGGTCAACCTTGCGATTCGCCTGTCCGTGGCTTTGATCTGTGCACCGCGTTTTGGCATTGATTTCGTTTGGCTTGCGGTGCCGGCAGGCTGGCTTGCAAACTTCCTGGTTTCCTATGCGGCACTCAGAAAATCATGGCCGACTGAGAAGGTGGAGCTATCTTGATAAATTTGGAGGTCAGCACGGGTTATTTTCTGGTGGGCAAGTTTATTTGCTCTTTCTGACGGTGTATTAGTAGGAAGGGTGCAAAAGAGAAGAAATGGAGGACGCGATGCAGATAGTTCACTACGGAAATCTCTCCGCTTCCACAGTTCTGATTCAGCCGGTAGGCGATCATGATCTGGAGGAGATGGAAACGGAATTAAACGAGATCAGAAAACAGGGAAAGGCAGACTTTCAGTTGATTGCAGTGAAAGTGGACAATTGGAATCGGGATCTTTCGCCCTGGGAGGCACCGGCAGTTTTTGGAAGAGAGGGCTTCGGAGACGGTGCGGGGGAGCTGCTGCAATTTCTTTTAGGACAATGTGCGGATCGCAGAAAAGCGTATTATATCGGTGGATATTCGCTGGCGGGATTATTCTCCCTTTGGGCGGCATATCAGACGGATATCTTTGCAGGTGTTGCAGCAGTATCTCCGTCTGTCTGGTTTCCGGGATTTCTGCAATATATGAAAGAACACGATATGAGAGCAAAGTCGGTGTATCTGAGCTTGGGAAACCGTGAAGAAAGAACCAGAAATCCGCTGATGGCAACCGTTGGGGACTGTATCCGGGAAGGGTATAATCTGTTAAAGATGCAGAAAATCCGAACGATTTTGGAATGGAATCCGGGAAATCACTTCAAAGATGCCGGAATCCGGACAGCGAAAGGGTTTGCGTGGCTCATAAGGAATCAGGGGGCCGAGTAATCAGGGGTCAGACCGCAATATGCTTTTTCAGAAGCCTATTTTACGGTGGCTTCTGCAGAACAGAAAGAAAATCTGCTCACTTCGGAAATGACGCTTCGTTCGGCGCTGCAGTTTTTGAATGTGCCGGGAGAAGTGATCCGAAAAGCCGATGAAATACTTTCGGAGATTCCGAACCGGAAATAATAATGATAATTATTACTATTGTTATGCAAAATAGACAAATTTAACAGTCATTCGTTGGATTTCATTTTATGAGATGGTAAAATAGCTTCAGAACGATGGGGAAATCCGTCGTAGAGGATCCGTCAATTATAAATATACAAACATGTGGCAGCAGGAGAAGGAGGAACGATGGACAGCATTTTTCACAGAATCAGTGTCCGCAGGTATGAAGACAAACAGGTGGAAAAAGAAAAGTTGATGCAGATTTTGCGGGCGGGTATGCAGGCACCCAGCGCGTGCAACCAGCAGCCGTGGGAATTTTATGTGGTGACGAATCCGGAAAAGATCAAAGCGCTTTCCAAAGCGACACCCTATGCGGGATGTGCAGCAAACGCGCCGGTCGTAATCGTGCCTGTATATCGGAAGGAAGGACTGATTGCTCCGGATTTTGCGCAGATTGACCTTTCGATTGCACAGGAAAACATGTGGCTTGAAACGGATGCACAGGGGCTTGGCGGTGTGTGGATCGGAATCGCTCCGATGGAAGAATGGATGGAGGAAGTCCATAAGCTGCTGGAGCTGCCAAAAGAGGTGGCGGTATTTTCCCTGTTTGCGCTCGGATATCCGGCGGAAAGCCGCGCGCAGGAAGATCGCTTCCATCCGGAGCGGATTCATTTTCTGGAGTGAAACAGAGTTCGAGTGCGGACGTGAGCCGTGTCAGGAGCCTATGACGAAAACATTCAAAAACGGAGAACAACATGATAACAGTATTATGCTATAAAAAATGCACCACCTGTCAGAAAGCATTCAAATGGCTGGATGCAAACGGCGTGGAGTACAAGGAGCGCGCGATCAAAGAAGAGAATCCAACCTATGAGGAACTCAAAACGTGGTATGAAAAGAGCGGACTGCCGCTGAAAAAATTTTTCAACACGAGCGGAATGCTCTATAAGGAGCTGGGATTAAAGGATAAGCTGCTGGAAATGTCCGAAGAAGAGCAGCTAAAGCTTCTTTCGACGGACGGAATGCTTGTGAAGCGTCCGCTCGTAGTCGGAGAGAAAACGGTGCTGACCGGATTTTCTGAAAAAACCTGGACAGAGCAGCTTTTAGGACAAAAGACATCTTAGGCTGAGAAACAGCGGAAAGGAGCTGGGGTATGAAACTGTTATTTCGGCAGAGATTTTTTTCGTGGTTTGACAGTTACGATATTTACGATGAAGACGGCAATACGGTGTATGTGGTAAAAGGGCAGCTTTCCTGGGGACACTGCCTGAAAGTCTTCGATGCGTCAGGACAGGAGCTGGGGACGGTCAAAGAAAAAATCCTGACCTGGCTGCCGAAGTTCGAACTGTATGAGGGCAGCAGCTACGTTGGATGTATCAGCAAGGAGTTGTCCTTTTTCAAACCCCGCTATGATATCGACTGCTGTGGCTGGCATGTAGAGGGCAGCTTTCTGGAATGGGATTATTCCATTACCGGGGCAGCAGGAGAGCAGGTAGCGGTGATTTCAAAAGAAATATTCCATATGACGGACACCTATGTTCTTGATATTGTCAATCCGATGAACGCGCTGCGAGTGCTGATGTTCGTGCTGGCGATCGACGCGGAAAAATGCTCCCGGAGTTCAAACTGAGTGCGCGGCAAAGAGAATCAGGTGTCAGAAGCCGGTCAAAGCCTTCTGGGAAAGTCTGAATGATGAGCAATAGGAAGATGTATGGTGAAACAGAATACGACAATCATTTATGAGAATACAGTTGCAGGGACATTCGTCCGCAGAATGAATCGATTCACGGCAGAGGTGCTGATTGACGGAGCACCGCAGATTGTTCATGTGAAAAATACAGGGCGTTTGCAGGAGCTTCTGATGCCGGAAGCAAAGGTAACGCTGCAGAAGACATGGAACCCAAATCGAAAAACGGCATATGATCTGATTTCTGTATACAAACCAAAGCTAAAATGGGTGAATATCGACAGTCTGGCACCGAACGCTTTGATGAAGCAGCAGTTAATGAGTCTGAACTACGAGCTGGTGAAGCCAGAATATACCTATGGGGAATCCAGAATTGATTTTTATATGGAAAGAGACGGGGAAAGATTCCTGACGGAAGTAAAGGGCTGCACGCTGGCAGATGATTTGCATCTGGGAACCGGATTATTCCCGGATGCACCAACAGAGCGAGGCGTGAAGCACTTGCATGAACTGGCAAAAGCAGCAAAGGAAGGCTATCATTGCTCAATTGCCTTTGTGATTCAGATGAATGGAATTCATCGGGTAATGCCAAACGAAGCGGCACAGCCGGAGTTTAAGAAAGCACTTATGAAGGCTGCCAAGGAGGGGGTCCAGATCGTCTGCTACAGCTGCCATGTAGAGGCTGACAGCATAAAAATTACAGGCGTAGTGGAAGATACTTCAAGATTTGTGGAGGCACAGAGGAGGAAGTCGGAATGACTGGAGAAATGATGTGGGAGTCATATTGCCGTACAACGAATACGAATTGCAATACACGGCACGATATATGGAAGTTTTGCGGCGGCGGTGCGGCTGCTGACGAACTTGCGAATCTTGTACTCGCCGGAATAAAGACTGCAACTGCAAGCACAAAACTCGCCTATGAACTAGAGGGTGAAAACTTGCCGGAGGTCGGGACATACAGTGTGATTCTTTTTGACAATGAGGAGGCGACGTGTATCATCCGTGATACAAAAGTATCTGTTGTTCCGTTCAATCAAGTCAGCGCAGACCACGCTTTCAAAGAGGGCGAAGATAACCGCAGCTTGAAAAAATGGCGCGAAGTGCATCGGAGAGCTTTTACTCCAGACTATAAGGCCGTTGGTCTGGATTTCGATGAAAAGGGAGATTGCGTCTTGGAAGAATTTGAAGTGGTATATCGGTAAAGCAAAATTCAGGTGAACGAAATCGCTGCACGATGGCCCGTCAAGGCTGTGGTGCAGTTTTCTCTTTAACCTAAAAAGAGGTCAGGGGTCAACCCCCGGTCAAAACCGGTGGCACTGGCATTGAGAGAAGATGCAGATTATCAGAAACGATATTACAAAAATGAGCGTTGACGCAATCGTCAATGCTGCCAACAGTTCTCTTTTGGGCGGTGGTGTGAACGTCTGCATTTATCGTGCATTCGTGGTCAAAGGGACAGACCGTGCGTCAAACTCAAAAAGCGGAATTTGTCGTTTTATTAATTTACATATAAGCCTTTTACATAAAAAAGCGTTATTTAAGTTCCGCAACCGTTCGCAACCAAAGAAATATCGTGATAGTTGGTGGTAGCAACCATGAAATTTCGCTATCATGAAGTCACGAAAAGAGGTGATTAAGTGAAATATGATTTTTTAGGAGTTATTGTTTTTGGTAATGTACTGCTAATCGGGGTGGCGGTGATAGCGGTATTTATCACTGTGGGAATTTTCCTCATAAGAGCATTGAGTAGATATGTCAAATCAGGCAATGTCAGAAAAGAAAAGTCCAGCATCAAGAAATCTCTCGGTGAGGTTTTGAAGCAGCATCGTGAAGAGTGTAAGATGACGCAGGAGTTTGTTGCAGAATCTATCGGTGTAAGCAGGCAGGCTGTCTCTAAATGGGAGACCGGAGCATCTGACCCAAGCACTTCCAATCTGCTTACACTTGCAAAATTGTTCAACACTACGGCAGAAGAACTATTACGTGAAGTACAATAAGCGTGGAAAACGGATGTAAGACAACTGATTCATTATAAAGGGCTATCAGATATGAAGAATAAAAAGACAAGAAGATTTAAGATAAGATATATCGTTTTTGGATTATTAGGTGTTATGGCTTTAGCGGCACTTGTATTTATGCGGTTTGGAGGTTTTGGCACAGGAGAAAATGTGGATCCAGAAGAGTTTTTAGCTTATGCTGAACCCGTGGAAAATATAACTGTGCCTGAAAGTGCAAAAATAATTGCATTGGGAGAAGCTACTCACGGAAATGCAGAATTTCAGCAGTTGAAGCTGGAAGTGTTCAAGCAGATGGTAAAAAATAATGGTGTTAGGGCGTTTGCCCTTGAAGGTGACTACGGCGGCTGCGAGCAGGTAAACCGATATATACACGGCGGTGAGGGGACAGCACAGGAAGCAGCCGCAGCGATTGGATTTTCCATTTATAGAACGGAAGAGATGGCAGAACTTATCTCCTATATGCGCCAGTACAATGAAAGTGCATTGGAAGGTGAAGACCTTCGCTTTTACGGTTTTGATATGCAGAGGATTTCTTACAGCATGAGGTTTTTGAAAGAATCCTGCAAAGAACTGGAAGTGGACACAACAAACTTGCAGAAACTTGTGGAAGGTGAAAACTGGAGCAGTGAATGCGATTTATCTACTCGAATTGAAACCCTTACACAAGTGAAGAAAGAATTGGAAAGCAAGAACGGTTCGGAAAATACAATTCACTTTGTAGATATTTTAATGCAGCATTCCAAGCTTCAAACTCTGACAAATGCTGAAGGTGCTACATTAAGAGATCAATTTATGGCAGAAAATGTACAGTGGATTTTACAGCAGGAGCAGCGAAATGGGCATGAAAACATCTTTGTGACAGGTCACAACAGCCATGTCGCAAAATGGGGCAGTTCTGACTCTATGGGTAAACTTCTTTCCAAGGACGCAGCAAACGGTTACTATGTCATTGGTACCGATTTTTATAAAACCCATTGCAATATGCCGACCCGTTCGCCTGAAAAGCGTACAATTCAGGTGTTTTATTCCCATGATCCTTTAGCAAAGGCGGCAAAACTGGCGGGATTTGATATTTGTTGGTTGGATTTTACTAAAGTCCCGGAAAATTCTGAACTGGGTAGGCAGGCTTCTGAATACACCTATATGGGAACACTTGGAGAAAGCTACTCAATCATTATGCGACTTCTTCCTCCAAGTTATCGAATGTTTCAACCTCCTGCGGTGCTTTATGATAGTATGATATTTGTAACGGATGCGAACCCTACAAAAATATTAGAAGAATAACGTATGCAAAACTTCCCGTTTATTGGGAAGTCGCAGAGAACGAAAAATCGGGAGTTGTGGAGAAATTTCCTGAACTTTCCTTATTTTATAGGCTTTCCAGCCCCTAAGATAGTGAAATGATATGTATTTTCCCTTATTTTTGCCCTTGTGAGGAATCCGCAAGGGAAATAAGGGAATTTTTATGCCAAAGTATGTAAGAGAAGTTGCCAGTGGCAAGTTCTCTGCATTTAAGCATTGCTCGCTACTTTATCAAGAAGTCTTGCGGAATCCCGTTTAGCTTTTCTTGTTGAGTGAGCGTAAATATTCATTGTGGTATTGACATCGGAATGTCCTAACAACTCCTGTACATCTTTCGGAGCCGCTCCATTCGAGAGCAGGTTGCTGGTATAGGTGTGACGTAACTGGTGGAAGTGAAAATCTTCAAATCCTTCCAGCTTCTTTGACACTGACCTGCAAACAATGCCGAGTGTACTCGGCAGTTCCAGACTGCCATCCGGTCTGAGGCAGACAAAGGATATTTCTTTATAATCTGCCGGGACTTCCTGTGTTCCGTCAAGGTGATAGTATTCATAATACACCCTGTTTTTTACATGAACTTCTTTGTAGTAGTTGCGGTGGTAAAGTTCTCCGTACTGCATCCGGCTTTTCAGTTGTTCCCGTCTTGCTGCTTTTAATATTTCAGTCAGCGTATCTCCAAAATCAACAATCCTTACTTTCTTTCGCTTCGTTGTACCAATCACATTTTTGTGTTTCGTACCGTCATAACGGATACTGCGTTTTATGGTCAGGCATTGTTCTTCAAGGTTGATGTCCTGCCATGTAAGACCACAGGTTTCCCCGATACGAAGTCCTGCATAATATGCGATCTGGATCGGCAGAATTGCAGGTGGATTTTTCTTTTCCAGATACTTGATAAGTCGCTCATAATCCTCGTGTGAAATTCAGAAAGACCAGACGATTATGGAACTGAACAGGCAGCTAAGCAGATCGCTGACCTTGAACGAGAAATTGAACAGCGAAAACAGAGCCGAGAATATCGAAGCATTGCGGACAAGATTAAGGCAAACAGAGCAACAATTAACCAGCGAGACAGACAACAGGAAAAGAGCCGACGCAGAAGTCGTGGCATGGAAATTTAAGTACGAAAAAGCAGAACAGGAAAAACTTTATGCACAGACACACCAAAAGACGGTTGAGGTAGCTGTTGAGAAAAAAGTGCCTTATGAGAAATGTGAAAAATGTGACCGCACTGCTTACCAGAAAGCAAAAGAAAAATGCGATAACCGCAAAAGTCAGCTGGAAAAGAAATATAAAAATATGACAACTGGTTATGAAAGTATCCTGTTCCTACTGGCATGGTACAGCATAACAATAACACTGTTTACGGCTATTCTTTCGCCAGTTTTCCTTAACGACTGTATCACCTTTTTCGGTGTGTTAGGAAAAGGAATGGGAAGCTTGTTTCGGGAGTTTGTCATAGGTGCAGATTCTTTCGGACAGTTAAGCAGCGGAATACCTAACCGTATCCTTTCCGGGCTTATGTACTGGCTGATCGTAGCTATTGTTATGGGGATTTTATTCATAATAACCGGATTACTGATAGTTGGGATTGGTTATCAGGTGGGGAAAATCTACCGGAAATATTGTTGGGATATCATCAGCATTGTGGAAGTTATTACAAGCACAGCCATTGCAATTTATTTTGGAGATTGGATAAAATCTGTTATTTCTATAAATCTCATTACACTATTATTACTGGTGCATGTGGTTTATATTGGAATCAGATGCTATGTGAAAGACTGGATGGAAGAAAGAGGATACTGTTGATATGGAGAATTAGATTTTTAAGAGTCTTTCGATATGTTAGATGAGTGCTATAAGAGATATCTGTTATTAAGGGCAGAGGGACAAAAAGCCTCTCTGCCCTTAATGAACAAAGCACGTTCTTTTAGAAAAATTTAGTCGTTGACAGATAAGATATCTTGCATTATAATACATTTAACAATTAGGTTAAATGTTAAACGAGGAACGTGATGAATTCTTGGGTATACAAGATACATTAAAAGCACTGGCAGATCCAATACGACGTGAGATTTTAAATTTATTGAAGAATGGACGGCTTTCTGCTGGAGAGATATGTGAACATTTTTCAGTAACGGGAGCTTCTATATCCAGACATCTGGCAATATTAAAGGAGGCTGATTTAATCCGAAATAAAAGAGAGGGAAAATTTATTTATTATGAATTAAACACTTCCGTATTGGAAGATGTCATGTTGTGGATTATAGATTTGAAAGGAGTATCGGACGATGAAGGAAATGATAAAAAAATATAGAGGTTCATTAATTTGTTCTTTTCTGGTAATGCTCATCGGGGTTTTAGTAGGATTCACTAGTACACAGAGCATGTGGGCAAATGTGTTTTTTGTAGTGACGGATTGTGCGCTGGTGGCAATAATATTTTATGATAACCGGAACAGACAGCAGAGCCGCAAGATTATAGGAATGACGATGTGGATTATACCAATTATAACATTACTCTATAATGGTATTGCAAGACTGGTCAATATGGGTGCAGATATGGAAAATCTGTTTATGGCAGTAATTTACTATGGAACTGGACTGCTGTTTATGGTTATTGGAAATTATTTGCCAAAAGTGAAACAGAATAATACCATAGGAATAAGAGTTGTATGGTCTTTAATGGATGAAGAAAACTGGAATGCAACACATAGATTCAGCGGCAAATTATGGATGGCATCAGGTATTTTATGTATGCTTTGTGGACTTTTTGGGGAAAGCATGGCTGCACTGGTTGTGTATATTGTAAGCATTATGGCAGCTGCAATCATTAGCATTCTCTACTCCTACCTTTTTTATAAGAAAAAGCTGGCAACCGGAGAAGGCTTAAAAATTCAGTATAATACAAAAAAAAGTGTGATATATCTGATCATCGCAATTTCCACTATTGTGTTTACTATATGGACTTTGTTTTGTGGAAGCATTCAGATTCGTTGTAATGATCGTGATTTTAACATTGAAGCAAAAGGATGGAATGATTATACAGGGGAGTATTCGCAAATTGACAGCATTTCTTATGAAGTAAATGTATTGCAGAACGATAATGATTACAGAACTAATGGTTTTGGAAACCTGAAGTATGCTATGGGAAACTTCAAAAACGATATCTTCGGAGATTATATCCGCTACACTCATGCCTCCTGCCATTCATATGTTGTCATGAACATAGATGGAAAAATATTAGTTGTAAATGGGGAAAATGACGCAGAGACAAAGGAAATCTATCAGAGAATAAGTGAGAAGGTGTCAAAGGAAAGAAAATAGTTGTCGGAAACGCTGAGAAGAAATTATTCTCAGCGTTTTTTGAACATTACTATAATGTCAAGGAATCTTCTGCATCTACCCACATCTGTAGTTACAGTTCAGCCTTGCGGCTGAAACCCGAGGGAGTTTCCAATGCGGCGGATGCCATGGCAGCCATTGAGAAATTCGTATTTGAAGAAGAGATGGTGACACTGCCGCAGCTGGTGGAGATCCTGAAAAATAACTGGGAGGGAAATCAGGTTCTGCAGATGAAGATGATAAATGAAGGGGCGAAATTCGGAAACGGACAAAAAGAAGCTGGCAATCTGGCCTGCGAGATGTTAAACTATTTTGTGGAACGGGTAGAGGCATACAACAGCCGGTATGGCGATCTTATCTTTTCCCCGTGTATCGCTACATTTTCCTGGATTGTGAACATCGGAAAGCGGATAGGAGCCTCCGCAGACGGCCGTATGTCTAAGGATCCCATTGCCGCTAACATGTCTCCGGTTCTGTCCAGGGATGTATCAGGCCCCATGGCGGCTCTGAATTCTTATCTGAAGCTGTCTACGGATTCTCTCGAGTAAATAGTACTCGCTATCCGCATCCTCTGCACGCCTGCGGAGCTAGACGCAGGCACCGCTGCGCCGTCGATTCGCAGACGCACAGCTGACACGGATATCAAGCACTATTTACTTCGAGATTAATGCAATGATGTATTAGACGGGAAAGGACAGAGACGTAACAGGTAAAGAAAGGAGAGAAAATATAATGGAAAATCTACACGAAAACGGAACATTTCAGTTGCATAACAAAGTGGAGATCCCTCAGGTGGGCTTCGGCACATGGCAGATGCCGGACGGAGAGACAGCGGCAGATGCGGTAATGCACGCCATAGAGGCAGGATACACCCATATAGATACGGCGGCGGTATATCACAACGAGATTGGGGTGGGAGCCGGAATCCGCATGTCGGGAGTGCCGAGAGAAAAGCTGTTTGTGACCAGCAAGCTGTGGAACGATGTGAGAGGCTATGAGGAAACCCTGAAAGCCTTTGATGCCTCCTTAAAAAGGCTGGCCCTGGATTATCTGGATCTGTACCTGATCCATTGGCCCCGTCCCCTGGCTTTCAGGGATACCTACCAGGAGGTAAACCGGGAGACCTGGAAGGCCTTTGAATATCTGTTGGAAAAAGGGTATGTACGGGCCATCGGTGTAAGCAATTTTCTCCCGGTGCATATGGAGGCGCTGCTGAAAACAGCACAGGTCATTCCTATGGTAGACCAGATTGAGTTCCATCCCGGCTGGATGCAGCCGGAAACGGCGGCCTTCTGCAAAGAGCATGACATCCTGGTGGAGGCGTGGAGTCCCCTTGGTTCCGGAAAGCTTTTGGAAGATCCAAAGCTGAAGGAGTTTGGACAGAAATACGGCCGGTCCACAGCCCAGATCTGTCTGCGGTGGTGCCTGCAGAAAGGACATCTTCCTCTGCCCAAATCCGTTACCCCTGTGAGGATTAAGGAGAATCTGCAGCTTTTTGATTTTCAGATATCCCAGGAGGACATGGCAGTGATAGATAAGCTGGAATGCGTAGGCCGGACAGGCTCTGATCCGGACAATGCAAAATTCTGAGATGGTTAAAAGGGCATCGACCATCCAGGAAACTGATTGGATAAAAAGATAAGAAGACCTGCCGTACCGGAATTTCCAAGTCTGGTATGCCAGGTCTTTTTCGGTTATCTTCAGGGTGATCGGAAAATGTGTAAAAACAAGGTTGTAAATGCCGGAAAAACCACCCTGATCACTCGCTTGCTGCCTGTTTTGACCGACTATGGCTTGAAGGTTGCCACCGTCAAGCACGACGGGCATGAATTTGAAGGGGATGTGCCGGGGACGGATACCTACAGGCATATGAAAGCCGGAGCCTTTGGGACGGCAGTGTTTTATAAATACGCGAAGCAGGAAGAGGCCCTGCTAAACCGTCTGGAAAAATACCGTGAAAACCATTTGCTGTTCATAAAGCGTTCTGAGGTACCATTTGATAATAATATATCAGAACGGGATCTGAGGAAAGTATGGAAATAAAGCGATTGTAGATATTATCGAAGCAAGAGTAATAAAAGGGGCTTTACCATCCAGGCAGTTAAAACTGATATTGGCATGGTGTGTGATACATCAGGATGAATTGATGCAAAACTGGGAATTGTCTAAAGATGGACTTCCGCTTAATAGGATTAATCCATTAGTGTAGGAGGCAGATATGTTTTATGATATTGTGCAGGTAATTCCTAATGAAGACTATACCGTATATGTATATTTTGAAGATGGAAAGATTGTATGTTATGATGCTAAAACGTTATTGAAAAAGAAAGTTTTTGAACCATTGAAAGATATTAATTTTTTTATGAATGCATGCACCATTTTGAATGGGACATTGGCATGGGATGTTACTGGAACCAGAGATTGCAGTAAGTGTCTGGATATAGATCCAGAGATGTTGTATGGGTTGGAAAATGTAAGTGAAAAGATTGTATAAGGAGTTGCCGTCATGCAATGGCAGCAATTATTCATGACAATAGAATGCACGCAGAGCGTGCATTCTATTGTTGTATAGATAAAAACAATATAACAAAGCGGAATTTATAGGAGGTAAAGCAGCATGAAGTGTCCATATTGTGGTGAAGAAATGATAAGAGGATACCTAATGAGCTCACGAGACATTACTTTTGCAGTTGATAATGTGACAAAAGTTTTTCGTATTAAAAAATCGGACGATCTGGACTTGAGTAAAGGTTCAGGCGGAATCCCGCATTGTGAAGCTTATCGTTGCAGTAGTTGCAAAAAGATTTTGATTGATTATGCAAATAAGAGTCTGTGATACTTTTATCTTTTGAACATTGTAAATATGATGCATAAATAGTATATTGTCAGCATAATTGATACAGATAATAAAACGAAAAACAACATCATCTCCAAATATTGTATGATTACAGAAAGTAGAAATTAAGAAATTTCCTCTGTTTTCTTCTTTCTGTATTCATTTGGACTCATATGATAATATTGTCTAAACTTCCGGCAGAAATAGCCGGAACTTGTAAATCCGGTTTCTTCTGCAATGGAAGAAACCGATTTTTGAGTGATATAAAGTTGTTCAGCAGCCTGTGCTAGTCTGTATTGAATTAGATATGCTACCGGAGAACAGTGGATGCCAGTTTGAAAAATGTGTAAAGCTCCACTTTTGCTGATAGATGCCGATGCCGCAATCGTCTCCAATGTAATCTCTTCCATGTAGTGATCATGAATATACTGCATCATAGCTTGTAATCTTGCTTGTTTGTGATTTAATCGATGAATACTGTTAGAATCAGAAGTCCAGTCCATATTTTTTTGCAATATGTTCCAAAGCTGAAATAAAAGTTGTATAGTACATAATTCATTATCCGGCTTAGTTTCCTGAATAGTACAAATTTGCGACAAAAGTTGTAGCACCTGTTTTCCAAATGTGTTGGATGGACTGAAAACTTGATATGGAACAGACGAGCTTATCACAGGAAGAATATATTTTTCGTAAATGAGGCTGTTTTCGGGTGCTAATAGGGTTGGTGAAAAAACAATATTAGGTGCAAATGTACTGCTTTGTGCTTCAAAACGATGCAGGACACCGCTATTGATAAATATGCCGCAACCTTTATGTAGTTCTATTTTACTTGTACCTATAAGGCAGAGCGCAGTACCTTCAGCAGTATAAAGAAATTCTAATTCATGATGCCAATGCCAGTCAATGCGATGGAAGTCAAATTTCCAAATATTATCAGGATAGTATGCAAATGGATAACGATTGTTGCCATGCTGGATGGTTTCTCGTAGTGTTTCATCTGTAGTTATCTTAAAAGTCTCCATGTTATATTTCCTCATAAATAATAAAATTTGTTATATTGTACCATAAATACATGATTTTATACAATGACTAGATATAAAATTTACGATATAATCACATTTATCAGAGGAGGACAAAATGAAAAGCCAATATAATAAGACAATTACAGCCTGTTTTGTAGGTTATATTGTACAAGCTATCGTTAATAATTTTACACCACTGCTTTTTTTGTTTTTTCAGAAATGCTATCATATTCCAATTTCCCAAATTACATTGTTAGTGACTTTTAATTTTGGAATACAACTACTGGTTGATTTTCTTTCTGTCAGATTTGTTGATAAAATAGGATATCGGATATCAATGATTATAGCTCATGTTCTAGCAGCGGCAGGATTATTCCTTCTTACAGTTTTACCAGAGATTTTACCAGTTTCCTTTATTGGAATTTTGATTGCTGTAATGATCTATGCGGTAGGTGGTGGACTTTTGGAAGTCTTAGTCAGTCCAGTTGTTGAGGCTTGCCCATCCGACAATAAGGAAAAAGCAATGAGCCTGTTGCATTCTTTTTATTGCTGGGGACACGCCGGAGTTGTATTCATATCAACAGTGTTCTTTTATGTAGTCGGTATAGATAACTGGAAAATATTAGCCATTATTTGGGTGGTTATTCCAATTGGAAATGCTTTTGTTTTTTCAAAGGTTCCCATTGCACCATTGCTTGAGGATGGAGATACCGGACTTGGATTAAAGGAATTGTTTCGGATGAAAATTTTTTGGATTTTGTTGATTATGATGATATGTGCAGGAGCAAGTGAGCAAGCAGTAAGTCAATGGGCCTCTGCTTTTGCAGAAAAAGGTCTTGGAATTTCAAAGGCAGCCGGCGACTTAGCAGGGCCGATGGCATTTGCAGTTCTAATGGGAATATCAAGATTGTTTTATGGTAAGTATGGTGACCGTATCAATTTGGAACACTTTATGATTTATAGTAGTTTTTTATGTATTTTATCCTATTTAGGGATTTCATTATTCCCGATTCCGCTATTAAATCTGATTGCCTGCGCTGTCTGTGGGCTTTCAGTGGGAATCATGTGGCCTGGAACTTTCAGCAAGGCATCAGCAGCTTTGCCCAAAGGGGGAACAGCCATGTTTGCATTGCTGGCATTAGGTGGAGATATAGGTTGTTCAGGAGGTCCTACATTGGTTGGAATGGTATCAGGAGCTTTTGGGGATAACCTAAAGATGGGAATTTTGGCAGGAATTATTTTTCCAGTGTTGCTACTTATAGGAGTCATTCTTTGCAGAAGACAAAAGAAAATTACTAATTATAATACAGTGAAAAGTAGGCACTAAATATAGCTGCTTATTAAAATAAAAAAGAAAGTGAGAAAAAAGATGGAATTTTTGAAAAACAATCCTAAATGGATACGTCAACCAAAGCAGGTACAAATTAGTGAGGATAAAGTTGTAATTCTTACAGAAAGGGGTACCGACTTATGGGCACGCACTTATTATGGTTTTCAAAATGATAATGCTCCAGTATTTCAAGTTGAAACAACGGACAAGTACTTTTCTTTTATTGTTAAAACAGAATTCGAGAGTACCTGTCGTTTTGACCAGTGTGGTGTGGCTATGTATTTAAATAGTGATAATTGGTTTAAGGCATCTATAGAATATGAGAATGAAAAAATGCAGCGATTGGGAAGCGTTGTAACCAATCATGGATATTCTGACTGGGCAACAACAGACATATCCTCTGATATTAAAAGTATGTGGTATCGTTTTTCACGAAGGGACAGTGACTACTGTATTGAATGCAGTGAGGATGGCATAAATTTCAGACAAATGCGTATTTTCCATATGTGGGAAGGTGCAGAAAAAATTACTTATGGAATATATGCATGCAGCCCGACAGAAGGTTCATATAAGGCAACATTTTCAAATATGCAGATTACGGAATGTAAATGGGAATCAGATGCAGACTGGCGTGATTGATGATATGATTTCTAAAGATAAATCTCATATGAGAACCATTATCAGTTAAATTGAATAATAAATATAAGCCAAAAATAATCCCTGAAAAATTTTAGAATTTTTGGGGATTATTTAACATTATAAATAAAAAGAGTGTATGAGAAAATCTCTGTAAATAAGATTCTTCTATGATAATTAAGGGCAAT
>ERZ894209.226-NODE-226-length-39641-cov-18.633810_pt1 | contig 39641 bp, 39 predicted proteins | sample MGYA00380288_ERZ894209 | MGnify/ENA primary metagenome ERZ894209 (study PRJEB32331, sample SAMN06328482) | human gut metagenome | biome: human gut microbiome; feature: stool | host: Homo sapiens | collected 2013-12-13 ... | reverse complement strand
GTTAAGCAACGACCGAAGCGGAGCGTAGACCGCTTGCGACATCCTTATTCCACTTTTTATTATAGAAAATTTTTCTTTTTTTGACAATTCCAACTGACAAAGATTATTTCTCTTTTTCTAGCTGCATATGATAATCCCGAATCATATCTGCAAGCGTAACTGTCTTCAGGCTGTCTTCCAATGCAGATTCAAATTTAGAATAGGAGTGTTGTAAAACCGCCCGGATGTTACGTCCAACTGGACACAATTTAGAAGCTTTGGTATGTACGTGAAATATATTTTTACAGAACTGCGGTTTCACAGCATTGCAGATTCTGTATACTGTAATTTCTTCCGGCGGCATATTTAAAGTCGTTCCACCGGTACCGTTTTTCACATTAAGGATTCCATCTTTTTTTAAAGCACTCATGATACTGCGTATCGCTACCGGATTCGTTCCCGTTGATAAAGCAATCTTTTCACTTGTGATCTTATCCGTCTCTCCAAATTCGCTGACCAGTATCAGACAATGGATTGCAAGCGATGCCCTTATTGATAACTGCATACTCTGACTTCCTCCTTTGATTTCATTTTAGCTTATCATATTTTTCTATAGGTGTAAATATTGACATTACATCTATGAAATGATAGTCTTGTTGTAAATTCAAAAATTACATCAAAGGAGAAAAAATGAAAACATATCCAATTGTAGAAATTACATTTAGTCCTACCGGAGGGACCAAAAAAGTTGCAGACCAGATCAGCTGCTATCTGGGAAATATTACAAATACCGTGAATCTTATCCGGCACGATGTCAGCTTTTCAGATGTAGCAGTCCCTTCTGATTCACTTGCTGTCATCGCAGCTCCTGTATTCGAAGGCGTTATTCCTGATATCGCCATTGAAAGGATGAAAGAGATACAAGGGAACCATGCAAATTGTGTAGTTATTGCCGTATATGGAAATCGCGCATATGACGATGGTCTGATCCAGTTAAAAGATACCGCCGAGTTATGCGGTTTCAATGTTATCGCCTCCGTTGCAGCTGTTGCAGAACATTCTATCATGCGCCAATTCGGCAGTGGACGACCAGACGAAGAAGATAGCAAAGAGTTAAAGAAATTTGCAGAAGAAATACTCGAAAAACTTTCCTCTGACAAAGAATTGTCTACTGATTATTTCGTGCCTGGCAGTCATGAGTATAAACGTCTTGGCAACCTGAATGTTGTTCCAAAAGCAAGTGCTTCCTGCACTGGCTGTGGAAAATGTGCCGATGCCTGCCCAACAGGTGCAATCAATAAAAATAATATCCGAACCGGCGATAGCAGCAAATGTATCAGTTGTATGGGATGTATCGCCGCCTGTCCAAAAGGTATCCGGAAGCTAAACCCTGTCTTTTTGGCTGCCGCATCTCTGAAAATGAAAGATCTGTTATCCGGACGAAAGCCAAATGAGATTTTCTTATAATCCTCAGCAGACATTTCCTTCTCGCTGTCGATTGAAATTTTTATACGAAACTGGTATTCTATAAGAAAAGAAAATCGATCATTTTCATGATCGAAGGAGGTTAAGATATGTCTGAAATTTTAGCTTTCTCAGAATCTGCCGATTCTGATCCAAAGCTTTCTACAGAACCGGTTTCCGAATCCGAAGACATCCATACAGCCACTGATGTACAACCCAAAGAAGCTCCAGCTCCGGAACCAGATTCCCCTGAAGCAGAAACCATTTCATCTGAGGAAAAAAAGAATACTTACACGGATTTTTCATCGGAAGATTTCAAATCTTCTGACGATTCCGAAAAAGATCCGTTTACCGGAGAAAAGAAAAGTTTCCACCACCACATTTTCCATACAGCAAAAGAACTGAACTATCTGCGTGAAAAATATATCCTGGAAAAAATTCCGGATGACCAGCTTCTTGAGTATCTGAAGCTTGAAGAAAAGCGTCATGAGCTCCAGGTGCAGGAACGCAACATCCGCGAAAAACGGATTATGAATGCCTTTATGCTGACAGTAATCCTTGCTGCAATTGTGGCTGTAGTATACAGTCTGCATGAAAATCCGACGGTACTCATCAGTATCCTGTATATTGGTGGAATCCTTGCAGGCATCCATGTCTGGAATAAGAAAAAATAAATATTATAACATGCACATAAGAACCTCTGCCGGACAAGATGTCAAGCAGAGGTTCTTCTCTTCTGTCTTACAACAGATTCCTTTTTTATACATTCTGGATAAAGTTCTTGATTTCTTCTCTGGTCGGCATAACCCGAAGTGCCCCTTTTCTTGTTGTGATCAGGGATGCTGCCGCATTTGCAAATGTGAGAAGCTCTTTTAAATTTTCTTCGGCCAGCTCTTCCATTCCATGCTCCAGAATATAATTCAGGGAATTGGCACAGAACGTATCTCCGGCGCCGGTCGTCTCGATCGTATGCTCCTGGACAAAGCCCGGAACTTCTACCCGGAGATCTTTATAATATGCACGGCTTCCGTCTTTTCCAAGGGTAATGAGTACCAGCGGAATCTGATATTTTTCACGGATCAGTCTTGCTCCCTCATCATAGTCCGTGGTTCCGAACAAAAATTCCACTTCATTATCTGAAATTTTCAGGATGTCACATTTGGAAAGTCCGTATTCAATCTCGGCTTTCGCCTCATCCAGTGATTTCCAGAGTGGCGGGCGGAGGTTCGGGTCAAAGCTTACGATACATCCTGCTTCTTTTGCCACATCAATCGCATATCTGGTTGCTTCTCGCACGCCTTCATGGGTAGAGGAAAGTGTTCCGAAATGGAAAATCTTTGCCCCGCGGATCAGATCTTCGTCCACTTCTTCTTTTTTCAGCATCATATCTGCTCCCGGATTCCGGTAGAAAGAGAAATCTCTGTCACCGTCCGGATAAGTATGTACGAACGCAAGTGTGGTATGTACTTCTTCATCCATTACCAGATTCCGTGTATCAATTCCAACTTCTTCGACTGCAGTTTTCAGCTGTTCTCCGAACATATCTTTTCCGACTTTTCCGATAAATGCGGTCTTTTTCCCAAGCTTTTCAAGCATGGCGAGTACGTTGCATGGTGCGCCTCCCGGATTGGCTTCCAGAAGCGGATTGCCCTGTGCACTTGTTCCATTTTCTGTAAAATCAATTAGCAGTTCGCCTAAGGCGGTTACGTCATAGATCTTTTCCATATTCCTCTCCTTATAATCTTCTTGAATCTAAAGATATACATTGTGAGACGAATTACACAAAAGAACCCGTTTAAATTCAGTTGTGCAAACCATTCCGATGAACCTCTTAGGGCGAAAATCGTGTTCAGCAGAGGCTTCCACGATTTTTGAGTTTCATCTCCATTGCACAAAAAATGAATTTAAACGGGTTCTTTTGTGTAATTCGTCCTTCAAGGTTATCGGTAATAGCTTTCGATCTCATAATCTTATAAGCAAATTATACCTTGTTCCCCCGACACTTGCAAGAAGAATGTGTAATCGATATCACATTTTTTACATTTCACTTACACCTAGAGCAGGTTCAGTTTTTTCAGAACGTTGTAGATAGTTCCCTCTTTAAACGGATCGCTTAGATTTCCGATTTTCAGGAGTTCGTGGTAGCCTTTGCTTCCGCCCTGGCGGCAGAGGGCGTAGTAATCTTTCCATGCGCCTTCCAGGTCTTCCTGCATTTTTCCGTAGTATTCGAGGGCTCCTACACGGGATACGGCGTAATCAATATAATAGAACGGGCACATGAATAGGTGCTGTTTCTGCATCCAGAATCCGCCCTGTCCCAGGAATTCATTGCCATCATAATCTCTCCATGGGAGATAGATTTTTTCCAGTTCGTGCCATACTTTTCTTCTTTCCATTGCATCGGTCAGATTTTCAGCGTATACACGGTGCTGGAATTCATCTACGCATGCCATGTATGGCATTGCTTCCAGCGAATCCCACAGGTATGCTTTTTTCTGTTTTTCTGCATTTTCTCCGAAGAACAGATGCATCCACGGCAGTGTGAAATATTCCATCGCCATTGAATGGATCTCATTAATCTCTGCGGTACTGAATGTCTGCGATAATACCGGAATATTGCGTGACGCTGTGTATGCTTCAAAGGCATGTCCTGCTTCGTGGGTAAGGACATTGACATCTGCATTGGTTCCATTAAAGTTTGCAAAAATGAACGGTGCCTTATATTCTTCCATAAAGTCACAGTAGCCACCCTGCTGTTTTCCCTGCCTTCCTTCCAGATCAAACAGACAGTATTCCATCATAAAATCAAAGAATTCTCCTGTCTCTTTGGAAAGTTCATGATACATGGTTCTCGCCTTTTCCAGAAGTTCTTCTTCCGTTCCCTCCGGAACTGCATTTCCATCCGGATAGGTAAGACTTTCGTCATAATATTTTAATTCTTCGATACCGAGTCTATCTTTCTGTTCCTCATAAAGTTTCTGACAAAGCGGTACGATATGTTCCCGGATCTGCTTACGGAATATTGCTACATCTTCCGGCGTGTATTCAAATCTTTCCATCTTCTGATACATCATCTCGGCATATCCATTAAATCCAAGGTTCTTTGCCATCTGCTGACGGATTCCGATCAGTTCCGTATAAAGGGAATCCAGTTTATCCGAAATCGCTTTATACAGCTCTGCCCACTTTTCAAAAGCTTCTTTACGGATACTTCTGTCGGTATCTTCCATCATCTTTAACAGACCATAGAATCCTAGCTGTTCTCCGTGGAAATCTGTAACCGGTGCTGCTGCGACCTGGAAATATTTCTGGATCAGTTTGTTCTCCTGGATCTGCAGATCGGCATTACACGGATCGGTAAGCCGGACTTTGTTCTCTGCCTGTCTGGAATAAACTTCTCCGAACTCTTTTTCAAGCTCTGTTCTGTAAGGAGACTTCAGATAACTCTCATAGAATTTTTTCATTTCTACATCAATCTGTGGCTCGATCTCGAAAATATATTCCATCTCTTTTCGATAGAATTCATCATTGGTATCCTGGCTGTTGCGGATACTTGCCATGACGCGTGTCGTATTAAAGTGGCTGTTTGCATTCAAGATTGCGACAAATGCCTGATGCGCGCCTTCAAAATCTGCAGCCTCGTTAAAGTTCTTTGTTTCTTTCTGGATGGTCCGGATATACGCTTCCCCATCTGGACGTACATATTTCATCTCTGAAAATTTTTCCATCATCTTTTCCTTCTTTCCAATCTTTTTCCTCTGCCTGTCAGAATCATATTCTTTTCCCCCAAAGCAGCTCTATCCCGATTTTATCACAACTCATCCTGTGATTCCATCACCTTTTCGTACAATGTTACGAAAGAATAAAAATCTCTTCTGACACAGCCGGATTCTTCAATCCACATCTGCATCAAAAGAGATTCTTATCTTCAGACATACAAAAATCGGAGTGACAGGATTTGAACCTGCGACCTCTACGTCCCGAACGTAGCGCTCTACCAAACTGAGCCACACTCCGATAACCGTACCGGACAACTAACTGTCCGGCTAAATCCTTATTCAATTAAGGAACTACGGATAGAGGACTCGAACCTCTACTAACAGAGTCAGAGTCTGCTGTGCTGCCATTACACCAATCCGCATCAATCATCTGTTAATCTCTGTCCATCGAAATGAACAAAACATTATAAATTTTCAGAAAACCAAATCGGAGTGACAGGATTTGAACCTGCGACCTCTACGTCCCGAACGTAGCGCTCTACCAAACTGAGCCACACTCCGATAACCGTACCGGACAACTAACTGTCCGGCTAAATCCTTATTCAATTAAGGAACTACGGATAGAGGACTCGAACCTCTACTAACAGAGTCAGAGTCTGCTGTGCTGCCATTACACCAATCCGCATCATCTGTTTGTTCGCTCTGGTTCTCAACAGCGAACAAACTTATTATAGCAAATCTTTACAGAAATGCAAGTATTTTTTTACATTTTTTTAAAGAAAGTCATTTCAAGTACTTCTTCTTCTTTTTTCTGACATTTTTCTAGCAAAATTCTTTTATCATCTGATCATACTCCAGCCAGTCATAGCCCTGTCTCTTATACAGTTTCCAGGCTCTTTCATTCTCCTTTTCCACTTCCAGACGGAATCTTGTCACACCCTCTTCTTTGTGCTCTTCCATATATCTGAAATACTCACTTCCAAGTCCTTTGGACCGATACTCTTCTAATATATAGAGTTCTTCCAGCCAGTACACCATCCCGCCTGCTTCCTGCGAAAAGGTCTTGGCGATCAGTCCATAGCCTGCGATCTTGCCTTCCCATTCCAGGATAAACAGTTCCGCATAGGTATCACTTTTCAGACATTCTTCAAATGTCTTTTCCAGATAAGAATCCGGAACCGGATGATCCACTGCTGGCATCCGGTAAAAATCATGCGCCATTTTTATGTAGATTTCTTTGTCTTCTGCTTTTATTTTTCTGATCATTTTCCAGTTCTCCTTTTATTATCCTCACGAAAAGAGGTCACTCCCTGTTTGCTTAGAAAGTGATCCCTTTTCCCATTCTTATACTCTGCATAATATCATGCACCGCTTTTATTTTCAATACCTCCTGCCCGGAGGCTGGGTTTTCCGGAAATCTTATGAAAATCGTACAAATGGATTCTCATATCTGGCAATATTTCCCAGCTTCTCCTCAATCCTCAAAAGCTGATTATACTTCGCGATCCGTTCTGATCTGCACGGTGCTCCGGTTTTGATCTGTCCCGTGTTAAATGCCACCGCAAGGTCTGCAATAAACGGATCCTCTGTCTCTCCTGACCGGTGGGATACAATTGCCTGATAACCAGCCTTCTGCGCCATCTGGATCGCATCGATGGCTTCCGTCAGAGTCCCGATCTGATTCACCTTGATCAGAATTGCATTGGCGATTTCCTTTAAAATGCCGGCGTTCAGCCGTTTCACATTCGTCACAAACAAGTCATCCCCGACAAGCTGCATATCCAGTCCCAGTCTCGTCGTCAGAAGCTCCCAACCTTCCCAGTCTTCTTCATCAAGCGGATCTTCAATGGAAATAATTGGAAATTCTCCTGCAAGCTCCTCATAGTAATCAATCATCTCTTCCGTCGATCGCGCCACACGATGTCCGTGCATCTTCGCCTCTCCCGGAAATACATACTCTTTTCTCTCTTTATCATACAGCTCACTCGCCGCAGCATCCAGTGCGATCACAATCTGCTCTTTCGGTTTATAACCTGCCTTTTCAATCGCACGCATAATCATCTGTAGTGCTTCTTTCGCATCCGGCAGATTGGGTGCAAATCCACCTTCATCCCCGACTGCGGTCGGATAATCGTACTTTTCCAGAATTGCCCGAAGCATCTTATAGATCTCGGCGCACATCTGAAGTCCTTCTTCAAAGCAGACTGCTCCGACCGGCATGATCATAAATTCCTGGAGATCAATGGAATTATCCGCATGCCGTCCCCCATTTAGGATATTCATCATCGGAACCGGCATCTGCTTTGCATTTACACCACCAAGATACTGATACAACGGAATCTCCAGCGCATCTGCTGCTGCCCTTGCTGCTGCAAGAGACACTCCAAGCATTGCATTTGCCCCCAGATTGATCTTATTGTCTGTCCCGTCAAGCTCCAGAAGCATCCGGTCGAGCTTCGCCTGCTCCAGCACGTTCATTCCCAGAATTTCCCGGATGATCCGGTCATTCACATGCTCCACGGCGCGTCTGACACCAAGTCCCTGATAGCGGTGTTTTCCGTCTCTTAACTCAATTGCTTCATATTTTCCTGTCGATGCCCCGGAAGGAACCATCGCCCTTCCTGTAAAATGACTCCCTGCAAGTACCTCTACTTCTACAGTCGGGTTTCCGCGTGAGTCCAGAATTTCCCGCGCAATAATATCTGTAACCGGTATATATTGTTCCATAATCCATCCTCCTTTTTTGTCTTTTAGTATGTCCTTTCGGGCGCTGAATCATGCACGAAAATCCCCGTATTTTCGTATCATCGTATACATTGCGAAAATGCTCTAAAACGGTTGACTTCATACATTTTCGGCGTTACAATACCAACGGAAATCGGGTGATATTTTTCAGTATTTCATCCGTTTTCTAAAACTTTATGAATCAATCGGGGAATATAAAATGAGAGAAAAAATCGAAAATTTTATTGCAATGAGCGGAGCAACTCTGCTGATCGCAGTAGGGACTTATTTTTTTAAGTTTCCAAACAACTTCACATTTGGCGGAATCACCGGTCTTGCCGTACTGATTGCCAAAACCGGACTTATTTCTGCTGCCGACTTTTCATTCGTTGCCAACATGTCACTTCTGATTCTTGGCGCAGTGATCCTCGGTAAAAAATTCGTTGCAAAGACAGCCTACTGCAGTGTCCTGCTTTCTGTTGCGCTTTCTTTATTTGAACGAATCTTTCCAATGAACCAACCATTTACCAATCAGCCTATGCTTGAGGTAATGTTTGCAATTGCACTCCCGGCACTCGGTTCTGCAATCCTCTTCAATATCGGATCTTCCAGTGGAGGTACAGATATTATTGCCATGATCCTGAAGAAATTTACAAGTGTTGACATCGGACGTGCACTGGTTTGCTCCGACATTGCGATCACCGTTGCAGGTTTCTTTATCTTCGACGTAAAAACAGGACTTTATTCCTGTTTCGGACTGATCATCCGTTCCTTCCTTGTAGACAGCTTTATTGAAAGTCTGAACCTTTCCAAATATTTCAACGTTGTCTGCAGTAATCCGGAACCGATCTGCGATTATATCGTCCACTCACTCGGTCGAGGCGCCACAATCTGTGAAGCACACGGAGCCTTTACCGGTGAACAAAGATACATTATTTTTACAGCGCTGAACCGTCAGCAGGCAATCAAACTCCGTAACTTTATCAAGGAAAAGGATCCTTCTTCCTTTATTCTGATTTCCAACACCAGCGAGATTATCGGAAAAGGATTCCATAGCATTTAAAAGATTGTTATTTTTAAGACATTTTCCGTACTCTGTATGCTATGCACCTTACCCAAGATATGCTATAATAATATAAGCAACCAGAATAAAGAGGAGTAATCATATGGAGACACAACTTAAACTGATTCCGGCTTCTGAGCATCCGACTGCACTGGAATCACAGTGGCTAAATGCGATTAGTCCGGCTGATTTTATCAATAATAATAAGAACTTTGATGTTCTGATGATGAAGTATCGCTGTGCAATCCGCGAGATCCAGACAAAGCTTGAAGTCCTGGATGATGAGTTTTCTGCAGTAAACAAACGCAATCCAATCTCATCTATCAAATCCCGTGTAAAAAGTCCTGCCAGCATCTATGAAAAGCTGCGCAGACGTGATCTGCCATTTACAGAGGATAGTATCGTCAAGAATTTGGACGATGTCGCCGGAATCCGGGTGATCTGCCCGTTTATCAGTGACATTTATACAATTGCCAACCTGCTCACTTCACAGGATGACATTACTGTTCTTAAGATCAAAGACTACATAAAAGCACCAAAGTCAAACGGTTATCGAAGCTATCATATGATCGTTGAGATTCCGGTTTTCTTTACAGAGGGAAAATTTCCAATGCGCGCCGAAATCCAGATCCGCACGATCGGAATGGATTTCTGGGCAAGTGTAGATCATCAGCTTCGTTACAAAAAAACAATCGGTGCTGACAAAGATATCGAGGCTATCGAAGCCGAACTTTTGAAATGTGCACAAACTGTAAGCGAGACTGACTGCCACATGGAAGAGATCAAAGACATGATCGGCGACTTTGAAAAAATCTAACCGGAGAAAATTAAATATTCAAAAAGAGGAAGGTGTTCCATTCATCCGGAACCCTTCCTCTTTTATTTGCACCTGCTTTATCCTCTCTTTGTAAAAAGGATATCGTGATTGATCTGCGTGTAGAATGCTTTCTGCATATCCTGTTCTTCTCTTCCCATCAGCCACATCAGCTTTGTGATCACTGCTTCCAGTGTCATATCATAGGCTTCGATCATATTGAAATCCTGCTTCACTTTTTTCCCGACTTCATAGACCGTCATATTACTTCCCTCATTGGCAACCTGTGTTGTCATCACGACAAATTTACCCTTACCTGACCATTTTTCCATCTCCTGATAGAATTCCTGAACAAGCGTCTGCGGAATACCACCTACGCCAAAGCTTTCAATTACCAGACAGTCATAGTGTTCAAACAGATAGGACAGAATATCCGGCTTCATTCCCGGGATCAGCTTTAATACATATACACTGTCTTTCATATCATAATAAAACTTAACTGCATGGCGGCACGGAATCTCCGGAATATACCGGACCAGGATACCATCCTGAATAACTGCAAGATACGGAAAATTGATACTCGAAAATGCATTGTAACTCTTTGCATGCTCTTTCTTTGCACGTGTTCCGACAATTACCTTTCCGTCAAATACAAGGTTGACCCCCTGGGAATCATCATCCGCCGCATAAATAAAGCTGTCTAGCAGATTTGTCTTCGCATCTGTCACATCCATATTGATTGGCTTCTGCGCGCCTGTAACAACAATCGGCTTGGCTGAATTCTGTATCATATAAGAAAGTGCCGCCGCTGTATATGCAAGCGTATCCGTGCCGTGGCAGATTACAAACCCATCATAATATGCATAATTGTCTTCCACTGCTTTTACCATCATTTTCCAGTGTTCCGGTGTTACATTCGTGCTGTCAAGATTACACACCTGCTTTGTCTGAACCTCACATACATTTTTTACAGCCGGAATATAAGATAAAATATCCTCCGGTGTCAGTCCCGGTGCCAGTCCATCCTTTGTCTGACGGGATGCGATCGTCCCACCTGTACCTAACATCAAAATCTTCTTCATCTTTGATTTTCCTCTCTTCTACCTCATTATTATCCAAAATTTTTGTCAATCAGACTACAGTATTCTGCAAATGCTTCCGTCTCTGCAAATGCTTCCCGTAATGCTTCTCTGACGCCTTTATAATACCATCCGATCGTTGCTTTGTCTTTCATTCGGAATCTGTTCCACAATTTCTCCCCACATACAGGATAATCCCGATCAATATCCCGCATATTCGACAGCTTGTCCGCAAGTCCGATCATCTGAACCTCAATTGGTGCTGTCTTAAGCCTTTCTATGGTTGCACTTTTTCTTTCCATCCAGGTCTTGGATTTATCTTCGCTTTCCTGTGATACGATTCCCGCAACTCTTGCTGAAAACATCTCTTTTAACACATTTGCATCCACACCCTCACAGTCCTCGATCGTATCATGCAGGATTGCTGCACTGATGATCTCCTCATCCTGTGTCATCGTGGATACTATCTTTCCTACTTCCATCGGATGTACAATATACGGTCTGTCGGTCCCCTTCCGATACTGACCTTCATGTACCTTGGTGGCAAAATCAATGGCTTTCTGTACCATGTTTTTCCTCCTCGCATCTGTATGACATTTTTTCAATATTTATCATAACACCAGCGTCTTTAAATCACAAGAAAATCAGTGTATAATATTGTCTGATTATGTAGAAAAAAATAACTGTAAAGTAATTCTTATAAATAGCAAAAGGAGTTTTTATAAATGAACAGAAAACAGATTCTTGTCACCGGCGCTTCCCGTGGAATCGGAAAAGCCTGCGCTATCCACTTTGCAAAAGAGGGATGGCATGTATTTTTAAACTGCCGCAAATCCATCAGTGAATTGCAGGCTACTGCTGATTTTATCACAAAGGAAACCTCCGGTTCCTGCGAAATCCTCCCAGGAGATGTAGGTGTTCCATCCGAAGTCGGACGTATCTTTGACCAGATTGAAATGTCCGGCTCCGGTCTTGACGTACTCATCAACAATGCCGGAATCGCATGGATGGGACTTCTGACGGATATGAGCATTGAAGAATGGAACCGAATGATTTCCACTAATCTTTCTTCCGCATTTTACTGCTGCCGTGCAGCACTTCCTTACATGATCCATCAGAAAGCGGGACGTATCATCAATATTTCTTCGATGTGGGGAACTGTCGGTGCTTCCTGTGAAGTCGCTTATTCTGCCACCAAATCCGGTCTGAACGGTCTTACCCGCGCACTTGCAAAGGAACTTGCGCCAAGCAATATCCAGGTCAATGCGATCGCCTGTGGTGTCATCGATACCGTAATGAACGATCTTCTGGATGCGGAAGAAAAAGCTGCCCTCGCAGAAGAAATCCCTGCCGGACGTTTCGGGACACCAGAAGAAGTCGCGCTTCTCGCATGGCAGCTTGCAAATGCCCCTGCCTATCTTACCGGGCAGATACTGGGTATGGACGGAGGATATATCTAACTCCTACTCCCAGATCTTGTCCCACTTCGCATAAAGTGTAATACTGGATGCCGGGTATCTTTCGGATTCCCGGTTTTCCAGAAGCTTTGTCTGCTCCGTATATTTCTCATTCAGCTCATCTTCAAGTGTCCCATACTGCTCCTGTTTTGCAAGCTCTGCCAGTTCTTTTTCCTGCACAACTCCAGCATCAGTCCACGCATACCATCCTTCAAATCGATATCCGTCTTTCACTGCCGTTGGCATACATCCTTCACTTAACCGAAGGCTCTGCCCATACACAGTATAGTCTGCCGCAAATTTTCTTTTGTTCTTCCCTTTATTCTGCCCGGCTTCAAGCTCTTCACCATTTCCCCTTGTCGCAAACAGCCTTCTTCCGCCTGCTGTTGCCGTACCGTAATTCTCGATCTCACCACCTGCAGCGTCATAATAAATAACCGTATAAGGTGCCCAGACATATGCCGTACCAAACTTTTCTGTCTCTGGCCCTGTCCCATTTCTGTCAAACCGGAATCCGTAATGGTATTCTTTTCCTTCATAAAAATAAGTGAAAAATCCTGGTATTCCTGCCGGGATCCCAACCTCCTGATTTACCGACTTGTGAAAATCAAACCGGATCAGCTCTGCTCCATCCGGTGTCTCCCCATCATCTGCGTAAACCGATATTCCTGCACTATTGCACGCCCAGACAATCACTCCACCAAACATCACTAGCAGCAAATACCGAACTATCATCGTCCAGATACTTCCAATCCGTTCCATACATGTCCCTCCTCATCCCAAAAGCTAAATTACCCATGTATATTTATATGCAGGCAGAATTTTATATATTCCCTCAAACAGAATCATCCACTATCCCTGAACGAAAAATTTCAAAAAAATAAACTGATCAGATTCCATCGCACAAAAATGAATCTGATCAGTTTATTTTTTTACAATTTGATGTCGCAGCTTATCGATCTCACCCCTACTTAAAATCCAGTTCCACCGGACAGTGGTCAGATCCAAATACATTTGTCAGAATCTTCGCATCTTCCAACCTGCTTTCCAGTGCTTTTGATGTACAGAAGTAATCGATACGCCAACCTGCATTCTTTTCTCTTGCCTTAAACCGGTAGGACCACCAGGAGTAAATTCCTTCTTTATCCGGATAGAAATAGCGGTAAGTATCAATGAATCCCGCATCCAGAAGTGCTGAGAATTTTGCTCGCTCTTCATCTGTAAATCCGGCATTCTTCCGGTTGGTCTTTGGATTCTTCAGATCAATTTCTTTGTGTGCCACATTCAAATCTCCACAGAAGATCACCGGTTTTGTCTCTTCCAGCTTCTTAAGATAAGCAAGAAACGCATCTTCCCAGGTCATACGGTAGTCAAGTCTTGCCAGTTCGCTCTGGGAGTTCGGTGTATACACGGTAATAAAATAAAAATCCTCAAATTCCAGTGTAATCACGCGCCCTTCCTGATCATGTTCTTCTATCCCAAGTCCGTAAGTAACCGATAACGGCTCTTTCTTTGTAAAAATTGCAGTCCCTGAGTATCCTTTTTTCACAGCCGAGTTCCAGTACTGGTGATATTCCGGCAGATCAAGTACAAGCTGCCCTTCCTGCATCTTTGTCTCCTGCAGACAGAAAATATCCGCATCTGCCTCTTTAAAAAAATCCATAAATCCTTTCTGCACACATGCACGGATTCCATTTACATTCCATGAAATAAACTTCATCTCTTCTCTTTCCTCCATTTCTTTGGTTTTTATTTTTCGCCGATCTTCTGTACCGCTTTTTTAAGCTCCGCTTCTGTATAAAAAACACGGCCTAAAAACAGTCCCTTCGCCGGTGCCGGAAAACCAGATTTCTTCCGATCTTTCGCTTTCAGAATCTCCGGTATCTCTTCCGCTTTTATTTTCCCGATTCCCACATCCAGAAGCGTTCCGGTAAGTATCCGGACCATATGATATAAAAATCCATCTCCGATCCACGATAACGTAAGTGTATCCTTTTCATACACGATCCCGACCGCATAAATCGTCCGTACCGTATCTTTGTCCTCTTTCAAATCCGTAAAGGCGGAAAAATCGTGGGTTCCCATCAGATACTCTGCTGCTTTTTCCATCGCGGCGATATCGACCGGATGTGGAAAATGAAACCGGTATTTCCGATGAAATACTTCCATCTTGTCACGCAGATCGATCTGATACTCATAGCATTTCCCGACTGCACTCTTTCTTGCATGAAAATCCCGTTTTTCTCTGCTGATATCCAGCACTCTGATATCTTCCGGGAGAAGTGCATTTAACTGCTTCTTAAAACTGTCCATATCAATTTCTTGTTCCAGATACAGACTGCACTCCTGCCCTAATGCATGCACACCACTATCCGTTCTTCCTGAACCACTGACCACCGTCTTTTTCCCTGCAATTTCTGAAATCCGCCGTTCCAGAATTCCCTGTACAGTAAGTTCCGTATTCTCCTGTCTCTGCCATCCACGATACGCCGTTCCATCATAGGCAACTGTTATCCGGTAAGTATTCATCCTTTTATAAAAGGGGCGAAAACTTTATAAGTCCTCGTCCCTGTCACCTTTCTGTTATCTGTTTTTCCGGTAAATGATCAGAAGTCCTTTCAGGAGCAGATCGTCATCCAGTATGACCTCTCTCTTGCAGTACGGAACAATCTTCTTGGAAAGTCCACCTGTTGCGATTGCAGTCATCGGCTGTCCAATCGCTTCCTCAATCCGGTCAATAATTCCATCGATTGCCGCTGCACTGGAATAGAGAACACCACTCTTCATACATTCGATCGTATTCTTTCCGACAATCCGCTTCGGGGCTTCCAGACCGATTCCCTGAAGCTGGGATGCATTTTCCGTCAGGGCGTTCAGTGAAATATTCACTCCCGGATAGATCATGCCTCCGATATAATTTTTCTTTTCATCGATCACACTGGCTGTTGTCGCCGTTCCCAGATCGAAAATCATCATCGGTGCTTTGTATTCTGCAATTCCAGCAACTGCATTTGCCACCAGATCACTTCCGAGCTGTGCCGGATTATCCATCAGGATATTGAGTCCGTTCTTCACGCCAGGTCCGATGACCAGTGTCTCTTTTTTCAGAATCTTTTCTGCCGCCTCTTTTACGACATATGTAATCTGCGGAACTACCGAGCTGATAATCGCTCCTTCCAGCTTCTCCGGTTTGATTCCGTGAATATCCAGAACCATCTTGATATCAATCGCATATTCCAGTTCCATCTTTGTCTTGATCGTGGAAAGTCTTTCGATAAAATAGGTTTTGTTGTCATCCACACATCCAAGTACAATATTTGTATTTCCTATATCAATCGCAAGTATCATTTTTTACACTCCTAATCTTTCCTGTACCCCTTTTTTCATCAGTGTTTTCCCAAGTACCAGCGTGATCACCGCCGCTACGATCGCCTCCGGAATCCCATTGATTCCGATAATGCTCAGAATAAATCCATATACCGCCTTTACGGTAATACCATTGGCTGCCGCATAATCATTTCTGAAAAATACAAAAATAAGATTCATGACAAGAAGCGTATTGGTCAGTGCTCCGGAAAGTCCTGCCACAATCAGTCCAACAGAGGATACTCCATTGTTCTTTGAAAGCTTCTTAACCAGACGGTAAACATAAAACGGTACTACACCGATCAAAATACGTGGCACAAAACAGATGATCAGACTTCCGATCCCTCCACTGTATTCACCCAAACTGTAAAATGGGGTAAATACGAATGATGTCAATGTCGGATTTATCGTATTATTGATAAAACTTGTAAGACCAAACACGCCTCCAAGCGCTGCACCCTTCTTCGGTCCAAGCATCAGAGATCCCATGATCACCGGGATATGGATGATCGTCGCCCTTGTAAATCCCAATGGGATATATCCGATAAACGGGGTAAATGCCAGCACTACAATAAGTGCTGCAAAGATTGCCATCTGTACGAGTCCTTTTGTTTTGGACATGGATGTAGTACGTTCATTGCCTTGATTCATTTTTCTTTTCCTCCTGTTACTATTCTCTTTACGAGATACAATACATTTTGGCTTTTTTATTTATTCATACACTCCAGAATCTTGTCAAGAATACAAGCTGCTGTCTCTTCCTTGCTGAGCATTGGAAGTGCAGTCTCTTCTTCCTTCGTGATCAGCGTCATCTGATTTGTATCGCCCTGAAATCCTGCTCCGGCAACTTTAAGATTATTTGCCGCGATCATATCCAACTTTTTCTTTTCAAGCTTCTTTCTGGAATTTTCAACCATATTCTCGGTTTCCATCGAAAATCCACACAGGAACTGTCCGTCTTTTCTGTGCTCTCCGAGATATTTCAGAATATCGTCTGTCTTTTCCAGTTCCAGACTCATCTCACTGTCCGATTTTTTCACCTTTTCATCCGCAATATGCTTTGGCCGGTAATCTGCAACCGCTGCTGCTTTACACACAATGTCTGCATCTGCTGCCTCTTCCTTTACCGCCTCGAACATTTCCTTTGCAGTCGTGACCGGAACAATCTTCACAAACATCGGCTTTTTGATCTCTGTCGGTCCGGTGACAAGCGTAACATCCGCTCCTCTTGCCACAGCAACACGTGCAAGAGCATATCCCATCTTACCGGATGAGTGATTCGTAATGTAGCGCACCGGGTCGATTGCTTCTCTTGTCGGTCCTGCTGTGACAAGGATTTTCTTTCCGGTCAGATCTTTCTCATAAGCAGTATCCCGGTAAATATATTCATACAAAGTCTCCGCTTCCGGCATCTTTCCGGCTCCGTTATCTCCGCATGCCAGATGTCCACTTGCCGGCTGGATCACTTCATATCCATAATGCTCCAGAAGTTTTAAATTATCCTGTACGACCGGATTCTCATACATTCTTGTATTCATCGCCGGTGCAAGGATCTTCTTACATTCGGCACATGCCATCACAGTCGTAGTCAGCATATCATCTGCAATCCCGTGTGCCAGCTTGCCGATCACATTTGCCGTGGCAGGTGCGATCATCACAATATCTGCCCATTTTGCCAGTGTTACATGCTCCACACTGTACTCAAAATTGCGGTCAAATGTATCGATCAGGCACTTATGCTGTGTCAGCGTCTCAAATACCAGCGGATTGATAAAATTCGTTGCATTCTGTGTCATCACAACTTTCACATCGTATCCTGTCTTTACCAGCATACTTGCCAGTGTTGCAATCTTGTACGCCGCGATACCGCCGGTCACGCAGAGCAATACTGTCTTTTTCCGTTCCATTTGTCTTTCCCCTTTTATTCTAATATTTTCTTCAGTTCATCCATGAAGGTATTCACGTCTTTAAATTCCCTGTATACCGATGCAAAACGTACATAAGCAACCGGATCCAGCTTTTTCAGGCTTTCCATAACAATCTCACCGATCTGGCTGCTCGGAATTTCTTTCTCTTCCCGGCTGAAAATCGCTGTCTCGATCGAGTCGATCGTTGCCTGAATATCTGCTGCCGCTACCGGACGTTTATAGCACGCCCGGAGTACTCCGCCTTCCAGCTTAGTACGGTCATACTGCTCGCGGTTGTTGTCCTTCTTGATCACGATCAGCGGTATGGTCTCCACCTTCTCATAGGTTGTAAAACGCTTGTTGCACGCATCACAAGATCTTCTCCTTCTGATCGTCGTTCCGTCATCTGCCGGTCTTGAGTCGATGACTCTTGTATCAATGTTACCACAATACGGGCACTTCATCTTTTTTCCTCCTGTCTGGTTCTTGATTGATTCTACTGCCGAATCACGCACATTTTTAATGTCTATAGTATAAATCCTGTATACAGGGTTGTCAACAAATTCACACTTTATCAAAAGGCTATATAAGCCGGCTTTCCACCAGCTTCCATGCCTGTGCGATCAGTGCCGCATGGTCACAGGCAATCCGGTCCGATTCTTTTACCTTATAATAAGTCTCTCTTACCAGTCCACTTCTTTCCTTTTTTTCAACGATCGCCGAAATTGTAAGCTCTGCTTCTTTATTTTCCAATGCCAGTCGATAAATGGTTCTCTTCCAATCTCCATCCTCCTTCACCGATTCTGTCTGACAATGAAGCTGCATCCACTTTGCATCCGCCGCATCGTCACCGGCCTGCACCTTTACCTGCCCTTCATCCACAACCGAAAGATATGCCGATGTAATAATCCGTGCCCTCGGATCACGGGTCACATTCCCATAGATTGCAAACTGCTCCATCGGAAGATCCGCCACGCCGGTCTCTTCGGTCAGTTCTCTTCTTGCCGTATCTTCCAGATTCTCATGAAGTTCAATAAAACCACCCGGCAGTGCCCACCAGCCAATGCTCGGATGATTCCGCCTTTTCACCATCAGAACTTTCCATTCTCCGTCCACTACCTTTCTTTTACAGGAGAATATAACTGCATCCGTTGTCACACAAGGATTCTTATATTTATAAGGATCATACTCTTTCAGAAATTCTTCCAGCGTCTGTCCCTTTTCATTTTCGTTTCCGTTTCCCCGGAACGGCTCGATTTCTTTAAAAAATGCTGTCATTTTTCTTCTCTCCTTTGTCTTTTTACTTGTTCTCATTTATTTCACTGAGCAGTCTGTACTCTTCTTCCTCTTTTACTATTCTTATTTACACGGCTTTAGGCATTTGTCCTCTTTAATTTCCACAAGAATAATATCCTCTCCAATCCTGCGAATACACTCAAACGGAATAATATACTCCGCATCATATCCAAGAAATCCACAGATTCTTCCCGGTCCCGGTACGATCAATGCTTCCACACACCCTGAACAGATATTGATCTGCAGATCTGCAACAAACCCGAGCCGCTTGCAGTCACATATGTTGATGACCTCACGTTCTTTTAATCCGCAAAATCGAATCCGTTCCTCTTTCATACTGCACCATCCATCGGACTTCTTATTATATTATATGAACATCTCCCCTTGTTGTCAGCATGTTTTCTAAAAATCCCCGTCCTTGTGCCATTTAGCTTCTGCCCACCAATAATTCCTTTTTATACTGTGCATTTTTGCCAACTAATGATTGCAATTTCCATAAAAAAATACTATAATTTTTATATATTTTTTATCGCTGTTGTCTGCGTTATATGTTTTTCATACGCAGACAATTCAAATTCTGAGAAACAGAGGGATGTAATATGAAGAAAAAAGTTGTTGTTGCATTAGGACACCGCGCACTCGGAACCACACTTCCAGAGCAGAAGGTTGCCGTTAAAAAAACTGCAGTTTCCATTGCAGATCTTGTTGAAGAAGGATACCAGGTAGTAATCACACACAGTAATGGACCTCAGGTTGGTATGATCCATACTGCTATGAACGAATTCAGCACCAATCATCCGGATTATACCGCTTCTCCGATGTCAGTCTGCTCTGCTATGTCGCAGGGTTACATCGGATACGACCTGCAGAATGCGATTCGCGAAGAACTGATCGGACGCGGCATCTATCGCAGCGTATGCACCGTTATCACACAGGTAACTGTTGATCCATATGACGAAGCATTCTATACACCAACCAAGATTGTCGGACGTATCATGAACGCAGAAGACGCTGCCGCTGAACGTAAAAAAGGCAATTATGTAGTAGAAGTTCCTGGTCAGGGCTTCCGCCGTGTCGTTGCTTCTCCAAACCCGGTTGATATCGTAGAAGTTGATGCCATCCGCACCCTTACCGATGCAGGACATATTGTAATCGCCTGCGGTGGTGGCGGAATCCCGGTACTCCAGCAGAACAATCACCTCAAAGGTGCCAGCGGAGTCATCGAAAAAGACCTTACTGCCGGCAAGCTTGCTGAACAGATTGATGCTGATGAACTCATCATCCTGACCAGTGTAGAAAAGGTATGCTTAAACCACGGAAAAGAAGATGAAGAAGAACTCGATAATATCTCCGTAGAACAGGCTAAACAGTACATGGATGAAGGACACTTTGGAATCTACAACATGCTTCCAAAATTCCAGGCATCCGTAGGATTCATAGAAAAGAAAGAGGGAAGAAGTGCTCTGATTACTTCTTTTGATACTCTGAAAGATGCTCTGAAGGGTAAAACCGGAACTGTTATTGAATAAATGTACAAAAGGGACGACATAAAGGACTCCGTTTTCTGTGGGTAGAAATGGTGAAGAGTCCGTAGAGAAAAAATGCACCAGTAATTTGGATACCGGGCTGATTCGCGGAATAATCCTGATGATTATTCCACTCAGCAGCCCTCTGGATTTCGTGCTTGTAGCACGAAACCAGATCCGAATTACTGGTGCATTTTTTCTAACAGACTCTAGCACCGTTTCTAATCACAGAAAACGGAGTCCTTTATGTCTATGTCTTGATAACTTTTAATTTCAGAAACATTCACACAAGCACTTTATTCCTACTATCTACTATTCCATTCACTCGCACCCACCCCATAACGGGGGCAGCCTCCAGGCGTCCCCCCGTGGAATACAGCAAGGCAGGGACAAGTAGATTTTGTTTTTTTATGTTAGAAAGCGGCGATTAGAGTCCGTTGTAAAAAGGCATCCGGTAATTTGGATCTGGTTTCGTGTTTCATACACGAAATCCAGAGGACTGCTGAGCCGAATAATCATCAAGATTATTCAGCGAATCAGTCCGGTATCCAAAATTACCGGCTGCCTTTTTACCTACGGACTCTTCGCCGCTTTCTCCTCATAAAAAAACAGAATCTACTTGTTCCGGCCTGTATGTCATCCACCAAACGCTTACCCCTGAACCTGTAACAGCTTCGCTTTCAGTTCAGCTTCGATGCGCTGCATTTCCACCTCTGCCTGCTGACGTTTCTGGCGGCCTTCCTGTTGGATCTGCATGACTTCATCGAAGGTTGCGATCAGCGATTCATTGGTTGCTTTTAAGGTTTCAATATCTACGATTCCACGCTCGGATTCTTTGGCAGTCTCTACAGTAGCAATCTTCAGCTTTTCTGCGTTCTTGCGCAGGAGTTCATTGGTCATATCGTTGACCTCTCTCTGGGCTGCGGCTGCCTGTGCGGAATGTTCTACACCAAGGGCGAGTACCATCTGGCTTTTCCAGAGTGGGATCGTATTGACGAGTGTAGACTGGATTTTTTCTGCCATCATTGTGTCGTTTCCCTGTACCAGACGGATCTGTGGTGCGGTCTGCATGGCGATTGTCTTGGTCAGTTCCAGATCATGCAGTTTTTTCTCAAAACGTTCACATCTGGAATCCAGATCTTTTGCTGCCTGTGCATCCTCAGCAAGTCCACTTGCCATCGCTTTATTCTTCAGTTCCTGTAGCTCGCCGTTTCTTGTCTCGGCAAGCTTCTGCTTTCCGGCAAGCACATACATGGCCAATTCTTTATAATATGTCAGGTTCACTTCATACATCTTGTCCAGAAGCGCAATGTCTTTCATAAGCTGCACTTCGTGAGATTCCAGTGCTTTGACAATATTGTTTACATTGGTTTCTGCTTTTGCATATTTGGCTTTCATTGCCTGGATCTTGTTTCCGCCTTTTTTGAAGATTCCGAGGAATCCTTTTTCCTCTTCCTCATCAAATCCTTTCAGTTCTGTCACCACATCACTTAACAGTGTGCCAACCTCTCCAAGATCTTTTGTTTTTACATTTTCCAGTGCTTTTTCTGAAAAATCTGCGATCTTCTTCTGGGTTCCGGCTCCGTACTGAAGAATCATGTTCGAATTGGCGAGATCAATTTTTTCTGCAAATGCACTGACCATATTCTTTTCTTCCGGTGTCAGGACGATCTCCGGTGTTTCCGGTTCTGCCTCCTGATAAATCTGCGGAGTCTCTTTTTTTTCTTCCTGGAACGGATCCAGCGTCAGCTCCGGTGTCACATTAAATTCTTCAAAATCGTTCATACTCTTCTTCCTCCTGCGACTTTATTTTTTCATTCCGTCCTCTTTCAGACCTTCCTGTGCAAGCATGGTATTCAATACGGAAATATCCGATGAGACATCCCACATGGTATCCTGAAACAGGTCATCCAAAAGCTTCTCAAACGCCGTATTTAAAGTATCGAGCGTTGCCTCAATCTCACGTTTTGCAGTCTGGATATTTTCTCCATCAACCGGCTGTCTGTCAAGCTGTTCATATGCTTCCAGAAGCTTGATCGTCGTCGGAAGATAATATTCCATCAGCTTACGGATATCCGAAACTGACTGTGGATTTTCTTCCACCCGGTCGAAGATCCGGTCTACCAGCATCTCCATCCGGCTGATCTTTGCGGAAATCTCTTCTCCCGGAATGGCTTCATTACACTCATGGATCTTTCTGATAAAAGCATCCCCCTGGTCAATGATCTTCTGCACCTCCGGTGCCAGCTTTTCATTCTTTGCTTCTTTTTCTTTTGTATTTTCCTGTGTCTTCTCTTCTTTCTTTACCGGCTCTTCCGCTTTCGACTGCTGTCTGCGGGTTTCGATCTGTAAATATTCTTCATAAGCACGGTTTGACAGGATCAGGCATTTCTTCTCACCATCCATGTGCCCCTGACGGAACCAGCCTTTAGAAATCATTCTTTCCAGATCCTTTGTCACAAATTTTATGGATTTTCCGGAATTGCTTCCGATCTCCGAAATATTGCAATACTCTCTGCCTGCAATCCTGCGGCTGTAGTTTTTGAATCTTCCAACCTGTTTCAGAAGCTTAATGCCCCATCCTGTGATCATGCCACTTGCTGCCGTAAACAGTCCAAATACCGCACGCATGATCCATAAAGCCCCCGGACTTTCCGGCAAAGAAGCAATACAAGATGCAAGGAACAGAATCAGAAATATAAGTGCTATGCTTCCGCCTGTTGCGATCATGACAATTCCGCCTGCCTTTGTTCCCGTCGTCGATCCATACAAGACAGGTGACTGCTGTGCATTGCTGTATCCATACCGGCTGCTGCCCTGTGATTCCGCCTTATAGTCCTGCATATCCGGATTCCATGCTCTTCCATTTCCATCCGTTCCGCTCCACCTGTAAGTTCCAAACGGAGGTACACCTCCTCCAGGCGTTCTTCCCCATCTGTCAGCCCCGCCCATCTGTCCATATCTTCCACGCGGTCCTCCCGGACCTCTTCCCATATTTCTCGTTGCCTGATCAAACGCATTTCCAAAAGAACGCATGCTCTGTTCCGCGCCATTTACCGCACCGTTCACTGCCCGGTTGATCGTATCTGTGATCGTCTGGTTCAGCTTTCGGTAATCCTGCGAGTCTACAGCATCCTGCACGGTTCGTCTGATCTCTTCTCCAAATCTTTCCCAATCCTGCATTTTCAGCTTCTCCTTTATTTTGAAAACTTGATCCTGTCATCAATTCCGTGCGAAAGAACATAATCAAAAACGGTCTTTGGCACCAGATCATCCCACTTTTCATCTGCCAGGATCCTCTGCCGGATCTGGGAACCTGATACCCCTTTTTCCTCTTTGGTCCTTCTCCAGAGAACTTCCACCGGAATTCCAAGCTTCTCAAAACGCTTCTCATTGTTCGCAGTCCATTCATCACAGATACTCATAAAGCAGACCGCACCCTCCGGCAGATACTGCCCCAGATATTCCACTCTGTCAATCGGAAATGGGATGATCTCAAACTCTTCTCTCGGCACTCCGAAACTGAGCAACGTATCACGAAGCATCTCATAACGCTCAATATAAGTCAGAGGATTAGCGCTCCGTCTTACCCGGTAATTGTCTTCCTCACCCCCTGATACGTGCAGATCATCCGACATGGTGATTCCTATATAAAGCCTTTTGCAGCGCATCTTTGCCGCCAGAATATATTCCACATGTTTGAGATGCAGAATCTGAAATCTTCCATATACCAGCCCTTTTTCTATCATTTATACGTCCCTTGCTTTCTGTAATTTTATCTTTTCAATGATGTTGAGGCCAAAAGGTATTTTAACCCTTTTGATACCAGATTGCTACGTGCTTTGCACTCTCGCAATCCTTTTCAATTAGTCTATCTGTATTCTACTACAGAACGGTCGTTCTTAGCAAGAAATACCTCTGTATACGACAAAAAGATGACTTTCGTCACCTTTTTGTCTTTTTCTTCTATTCAACGATTTTATAATATTCTTTTGCTGTTATCACAAATATGATCACATAAAAGACAGCAAAGATTCCCACTGTACCGGCAGTGCATCCGAAGAACAGCTTTGTATTTTTCAGATAAAATACGGCTAAAAGCTTTGTGATCACCGGAAATGCAACTGCAATATGAATGATCGCCATCACAAGCGGCAAGAAGAATACCATCAGGATCTGGCTGCGTATTGAACTTTTGACCTCGCGTTTGCTCATCCCTACCTTCTGCATGATCTGATAGCGTTCTCTGTCATCAAAGCCTTCGGAAATCTGTTTGTAATAAATGATCAGCACCGTTGCCATCAGGAACAGGCTTCCAAGATACATTCCAATAAAAAACACACCGCCATACAGACCAAAGAAAGTCTCTTTTTCAAGATATCTTCCCTCTACACCAGTATGTTCAAATTCACTTTCTGCCTGTGCTTTCAGCTCTTTGACAGCTTTCAGCTTCTGATCTTCGCTGCCCCTTAAATTGAATGACTCCCTCCATTTTACCGGTTTGTCCTCTGCCTCGAGCTGGTATTTTTCCAGATAATCTTTCATAAACTCTTTTTCATCACTGACGATCATATAATATACATTTTCTGTATTAGAATCACTCTTCTTTCCAAAAGGTGCAGTATCCAGTTCCTTCTTGACCATCCATGTTTTCTCATCAATCCGGATCGTATCCTTTCCATAATTTTCCCCATTTGTAAAAAGAATGGCTTCCTTATCCCCAAGCTCCAACCTTTCGCCGGTCAGCTGATTATAATCTGCCAACCTAATCACATCAAAAAACACCACATCGGATGACGAATTATCCTTTATCATCGCAGAGGTATATTCTTCTCCGTTTTTTATCTTAACAAGCTCTGCCATATGCTAGCTCTTCTCATCTGTAATCTCTACCTGATTATCCCGGCAGATCTTTTCCACCATGTCGTGCAGCTTCTGATTTTCCGCATCATCAGATACTGAATTTGTAATATACACTTCCTGCGGATACCTTGTTCTTAAGACATCCTCCTTTCCGATGTACAAAGATACGGTAGACGAAATGGTCACCAGAACCATAGTACTGAGCACACAGATATTTGACAACCCGACTGCATTCTGCTTCATCCGGTAAAGCATGCCGGATACGGATATAAAATGCTTTGTTTTATAATAGAAATTTTTGTTTTTCCGAAGCAGCTTTAAAAAAGCTATACTCCCTGCTGTAAAAAGTGCATAGGTTCCGATAATGACACAGATTACTGCGACAAAGAAAAGTTGAAGCGCCTTAAGTGGTTCTTTTGTCGTAATCGCAATGTAATAACCGATCCCAAGGAAAATGATGCCAGCCACAGTCAGAAGCCATTTGGTTTTCGGCTCCCGCTCGCCCTGACTCCCCGCATGCAGAAGCTCGATCGGATTGGCAAGCCGAATCTGCAAAAGATTATAGATCAGAGTCAACGCAAAGATCAGCGTGAAAAAGAGAACGGTATTTCCGGCAATCTCCCATGACATCCGAAATGCCAGTTTATCGTCATAATGAATCATTCTTTTCAGAAGTGCATACATCAGCTTTGCAAGCGCAGTTCCGAAAAAGATTCCACCCAGAATACTGATCGCACCGGTTACAACCGTCTCGATCACCAGCATTTTCGCAAGCTGCGGTTTCCCCATTCCGAGAATGTGATACACTCCGATTTCTCTTTTCCTTCTTTTGATCAGAAAACTGTTGGTGTAAAATAGAAAGATCAGTGCAAATATTTCAATTACATGAACACTCAGACTTAAAATGATCTGTAATGCTTCCTGGTTCATTGGCGAATTTGCCGCCAGATTTGCCATCATATAATACATCATCACCGTTAAAATGGCCGTCAATACATAGGGAATATATGACTTCCGGTTATTTTTCAGATTGGAAATGGCAAGCTTTGTGTAAATCGATCTATTCACGGTGCTCACCTCCTGTTGTGAGAACCGTCAAGGTATCGGTGATCTTCTGGTACATCTCGTCACTGGTCAGATTGCCACGGTAAAGCTGATGGAAAACTTCCCCATCCTTGATAAAGAGGACTCTCTTTGCCGTGCTCGCTGCTTTGACACTGTGCGTTACCATGACAATCGTCTGCCCGTTATCGTTGATCGCATTAAAGAGTCCCAGAAGCTCATCCGTCGATCTGGAATCTAGCGCACCGCTCGGTTCATCGGCAAGGATCAGCTGCGGTTGTGTGATTAGAGCACGTGCAACGGCTGCTCTCTGCTTCTGCCCACCGGATACTTCATATGGATATTTGTTCAGAAGCTTACTGATCCCCAGCTGCTCTGCGATCGGCGCGATCCGGCTCTCCATTTCCGTGTATTTCTTTCCAGACAGGACCAGCGGAAGGAAAATATTATCCTTCAGGGTCAGTGTATCCAAAAGATTGAAATCTTGAAAGACGAATCCAAGATTCTGCCGCCGGAATGCTGCCATCTCTTTTTCCCGGATCTTGCCGAGATCATTCCCTTTTAAGTAGACCTTTCCACCGGTCGGCTTATCAAGTGCCGCCAGGATATTCAGAAGTGTAGTTTTGCCGCTTCCGCTTTCTCCCATAATTGCTACATATTCGCCTGCTTCTACGGAAAAGCTGACGTTATGCAGCGCCTCTACCTGATTTCCTCCGAAACGGGTTGTGTATATCTTTTTTACGTTCTTTACGTCAAGTAATGCCATGGTTTTTATGACCTGCCCTTCTTTTTTATTTGATAAAGCCATTATAAAAAAGTAAGGGATTTCCTTCCATCGAAGTAAATGACAATTTGTGTGGGGTTTCTTACATTTTTGTAAGGATCGGGTTGGAAAAGACTCATTTTGGTGAAAGAGACGCCGCCAGAAAAAATAAATATTCCAAATTCCTTTGTGCAAACCATTCCGATGAACCACTTAGGACGGGAATCATGTTCGGCAATGGCCTCCATGATTCCTGTGTTTCATCTCCATTGCACAAACATGGAATTTTCCATATTTATTTTTTCTGGCGGCTGTGTAGTTCAAATGGATGAGCATTTTCGATTGGTCGATCCCTGCCAAAAAGTAAATTACAGTTTGATTCCGTTGTTGAAGGTTTTCTAAATCTTTCACCGATTGAATTTTTTACTCTATCCGCCGATGTTCACGGTCAAAATTTAAGTATACTTTTGTTCCTTTTTCTGGTTTTGATTCAATCCAGATAGTATGATGGAGACGATCTATGATTGACTTACAGAGATATAATCCTATTCCAGTGGACTTTTTATTTGCTCTTCCATTGTAACCGGTAAAGCCTTTTTCGAAGATTCTTGGAAGGTCCTCTTCGGCGATTCCGATTCCATCGTCAGCAATTACCAGAGTTTTGTCTTCTGTGTAGATTGATATTTCTCCGCCTCTTGCGTATTTAACTGCATTGGAGAAAATTTGTTCGATGACGAAGGTCAGCCACTTTTCATCGGTCAGGATCTTCTGATCCTGGATTTCAAGGTGAAGTCTTGTTCTGGTCATGATGAACATCTGGGAATATTTGCGGACTGCCTGGCGGACGATTTCTTCCAGGCTGCAGATCCGAAAGGCGTAATCGGAGGTTGCGGAACCCATTCTGAGATAGGTGAGTACCATATCCACATATTGTTCAATCCGGAACACCTCCATTTTCATGCTTCGGGTAAGTTCCTGTGCTTTCGGGCTTTCCTGTACTTCTTCCAGTTCTTCCCCACTCTGGATCAGGACACCGAGTGCTGCAATTGGAGTCTTGATCTGATGAACCCACATGCTGTAATAATCAGACAGCTCCTGTTTTTCAATCTGCACAGAGGATTCCAGCTCTTTTTTCTCTTCGTAAAGCTGCCGGATCAATTCCTGGTACATTTCACTTTCCCGGCTTTCTGCCTCCGGAAATCCTCCTGCCTCTGTCCGGATTTTTCCCTGATTTTCTTCCAGTATTCTTTGTCTTTTTTCATATCGTATGAAAACAAGTGTAAACCAGATCACATTCCATAAAATCACCAGAAGGAACGCATATCCTGCAATCTCCACCGGAATTTCATAGATCCAGAAGATGACTGCAAAGAGAATGCCCGAAACAAGAACCGCTATTCTCTCCGGTCTTTTTTCTTTCCAAAATGCCCTTAAAATCTCTGTCATACCAGCATGTACCCGATTCCTTTCTTTGTCCGGATCACATCATGCATTCCGGCTTCCTCCAGCTTTTTCCGAAGTCTCGCCACATTTACTGTAAGTGTATTATCATCGATGAATTCGTCACTTTCCCAGAGTCTGGTCATGATCGCATCTCTGGTCACAAATTTTCCTGCGCTCTCAAAAAACATCTGACAGATCTTGAACTCATTCTTGGTGAGTTCAATCTTCTGCCCGGCTATTGTAAGTGATGCATCTCCCAGATTCAGCAGCATTTCTCCATGCTCAATGATATTTGCCGTTCCCTGAAGTGCATATGCTCTTCTAAGCACCGCCTGCACCTTTGCTGTCACTACATTCAGATCAAACGGCTTCTCGATAAACTCATCTCCGCCCATGTTCATTGCCATCACGATATTCATGTTGTCATTCATCGATGACAGAAAGATGATCGGCACATTGGACAGCTTCCGGATCTCCTGGCACCAGTAGAATCCGTTGTAAAACGGAAGCCCGATATCCAGGATTACAAGCTGTGGATCTGTCTTTTTAAATTCTTCCATTACATTTTTGAAATCACGTACACATACTGTCTTATAATTCCACTTTTTCAAATGCGATGCCAGCCGCTCTGCGATCGTGTTATCGTCTTCAACAATCAGTATTTTATACATTTATTCCTGACTCTCCTAAACTCTCTTCTGGAAGTTTCCGTACACCTTAACCCCTTCATCTACCGTAGTAAATGCTTCCGGATCCAGTAAATACACCATGTTCAGGATATCTTCTACTTCAAATTTATTCACAATCGTCACCAGAACATAATTGTGTTCACTCGTAAATGCACCTTCACCATTCCACTGCGTAACACCACGTCCGGTTTCTTTCATGATTGCCTCTGCGATTCCCTTCTTCTTCGTGAAAATCAGCATTCTCACATTGATGTTCTGAAAATGCATCCTGTCCAGAGTTACCGTGTAGAAGAACAGGTAGACGACCGAATAAATCACCGTTGAGATATCAAAAACTAAAAGATAAATGGCATACAGTATCAGATTGAAGATGGTTCCCAGTTTTCCAACGGACATTCCCGCATATTTTTTCGCCATCCAGATACCGATAACCTCGATTCCACCACCGCTTCCTTTTGCCGTCAGCATGATTCCGATTCCGGCTCCGGTTACAACACCACCGATGATGATTCCAATGACCGGATCAGCGATCACTGCTGTTGCCGGAGTTGGTACGATTGAAGTAAATAAACTGATTCCTACCGTTCCAAGGATTGTATTTATAAAAAATGTCTTTCCGATTTTAAACCATGCAATAAATAAAATCGGAATGTTAAGCAGTAAATAAATGATACCATACAGGTTCAGACCTGCAATTTCCTTAATCCCGATCTGTCCTGCTCCATAACTTAACAGCTGTGCAAGACCGACTGCTCCCCCGCTGTATAAATTCATAGGGATAATAAATACATTCAGACCAACTGCGTAGATCAGACAGCCCACTATGATCCAGACAACCTGCATTCCCCTCTTCTGTGGCAAAAAATTGTTCATACTTTTTCTTTCCTCCTTGCTTCCGTTTTGATACCAGATATTTCATAACTTTTCCATACAGTATATCACGCCGGCATCTGAATTTGTAGACTAAAGTACAAATCGGCTTATAATTTTCTGTTAGATATTTTAATCATTTTTCAAATAACAAAAGATGCCGCTCTGTTATCTGTTTTGATAACTTTGCAGCATCTTTCTACTCTTCTTTTTTTATCCAACGTGACGCTCAAATCTCTTAAATCCAAGAATATTTTCAATCCGATCCATTGCATCCTTTTTTACTGATATACTCAGCGACTTCCTTCATAGCCTGATAATTATCAATCTGCACACTTCCCATATTACCACTCTTTTCAATCTTACGGTCAATAAATACAACTGGGATTGATAAATCTGCAAGTAGCTTGTTACTGGTCGCATAATCCGAACTGACATAAATGATCCCATCTACCATTCTGGATTTTAACACATTCAAAAACTTTTCTTCCTGCACCGCATTATGATCCTTGATTTTTGTTTTGTCAATATTCTAATCAGCCTACACTTACTTTTACTCCGCCTTCACAGCCCAGCGCATCTTCGTAGATCTTGCACGCCCATTCTGTGCACACTCTTCTGCCGAAGGTCGGACTACATCTTTGGCATATTCGGAATAAACTCCCTCGCGATATCCTGCTTTTAAAGCTTTCTTCACCAGTTTGTCTTCTCCTGAATGGAATGTCAGAATTGCTACTCTTCCCCCCCGGTTTCAAAGTGCCCGGCAGTTTTTCCATAAATTCATAGAGTACTTCAAATTCATGATTCACGTCAATTCGAAGTGCCTGGAAAGTCCGCTGACAGGTCTTCCTGATGATATCTTTTTTCTCCTTATTTTCCGGAAGGAAAGACAAGGTCTGTTCGATCACCTGACGTAGCTTTGTCGTAGTATCAATCCGGTGTCCTTTCCGGATTTCTTCAGTGATTGCCTTTGCCAGTTCTTCACAATACGGCTCATCCGAATTTTCATATAACATCCCGGCAAGTTCTTCTCTTGAAATTGTATCCAGTCTCTCGGCTGCACTGATCCCTTTTTCCTGATTCAGTCGCAAATCCAGAGGTCCGTCCACTTTGAAAGAAAATCCTCTCTTCGGGTTGTCAATCTGCATGGAAGACACACCCAGATCAGCCAAAATAAAATCAAATCCCCCAACTTCTTTTGCAATCTCATCGATAGTACAAAAGTTCTGAAGACGGATTGTTAAAATATCCTCCCCAAATCCCTGTTCTTCCAGACGTTTTTTTGTCTTTGCAGATTCTTCCGGATCTACATCTGTCGCGTAAATGTGCCCCTTTCCTTCCAGACATTTCAGCATCGCTTTTGTATGTCCGCCATAGCCAAGCGTTGCATCAAATCCCACCTCTCCCGGCTGGATCTTCAAGAAGTCAAGAATTTCCTGCACCATGATCGAAATGTGCATTCCGGCAGGTGTATTTCCTTTCTGAATGACATGGGCAATCATGTCCTGATATTTCTCCGGCTGTAATTCTTTGTATTTTTCTTCAAATTTTCGTGGATATTTCCCCTTGTACCTTGTGCGGCGCTTGTGAACACCTTGTTCAATGTTCTTTTCCTGTTCTGACATACATTGTCTCCTTACTTGTTAATTTATTTTTGGTTTTTTCGAATCTCTGGTCCACTCCATCGATTTTGTTGACTCATTGCCATTTTCTCAACGTTTTCCATATTTTTCTTAATATTATTTTGTTCGACTGTAACTTGAACAGCTGCTACTTTTAACTGACCATCCATTTTACCTTCTTTCTTCAAAATATTAATTTGTTTAAACTCACTATACTCTATCACTCTATCAGCGTAAAGCATTTTTTACAAATCGCCCTATTTTTGTGCATATACAGTTTTGAGTTGTGCATGTTGCATAATTTTTCTTTTTACCTATTGACTGAACAAATTTAAGGTTAACAACTGAATAAAGCTATGTTTTCAGGTTGTTTTTCGAGGTGTTATTATAAATATAACATTTTAATCTGGCAGGCTTCTCTCCAAACAGAGTCGTCCATATCCCACCTCACGGTTCGGATACTTTCCAAATCCCGGCAACTCTCTCGCCCCGCGCCGGAGATACGCCTTCACTTTCTCCCCATACAAAAACGGATCATTTCCTCTTACGATCCCCCATTCCATCAAAAGTGCCGATGCTCCTGTCACAAACGGCGTTGCGAAAGAAGTTCCACTCACCACTGTCACCCCTCCGCCAACTGCTGTCGTCCTTACGTTCACTCCCGGTGCCACAAGATCCGGTTTCGTCCTTTCATCCTGCCAGGTATATCCTCTTCCTGAAAAAGATGCATAGGAAAAAGTAAGCGCATCATACGCCCCCACCGATATCACTTTATCTGCAGTCGAAGGAATCGTTAAGGTCACTTCTTCATCCGGATACAAAAATCCTGTCCCCCGGTTCAATACATTCTCACTTGGCAACCACAGATCATACTGCCCTTCCACAACCCTTGTCGGATTCAAAATGATCTGCCAGACTCCCGACGTAATATAATCTGTCACCGGAATCATATCAATATAAATCTCCTGCGCGACATTATACGGGCTCGGTTTTCCATAATATAATAAAATCTCCGTTTCCCCGATCCGGAATCTCTGCGAACCGAGAACAGATTGTATTGGACCGATCCGCGTCCCCGCAGGAGATACAAATGAAATTTCCACTTCGTCCGTATACGCTTTCCAGATCTGAATATTCAATGTTGGTTCATCTGCCTGTACTGCGAGCTGTATTCTTTCTTCTTTTCTTTTCTGCAGCACTCCAGAAGTATGCCCGGCACTTGCTGCTTCATTTCCGGTCCCCACACAGATCACACTCTTCCAGAAATTCGACAGATCATCAATATACCGTTCTACCAGACTCCTGCCGTCATGAGAACCATATGTATTTCCAAAACTCAGATTGATCGCCACCGGCATCCGAAATTCCAGTGCTTTCCTCACCACATAATCCATCGCCTGCATCAGTTCTGTCGTCCGTGGAAATCCGTCTGGCATAGGCAATCCCATTTTTACCACAATCAGCTCACTCTCCGGTGCCACACCGGCATACAGATTTCCGCTTCCTCGCCCATTTCCGGCAGCAATCCCTGCAACTGCAGTCCCATGACCGGATATATCCTGACTTGGTACCATTCTTCTCCTTTCCTCTGACGAGTCAGCCTCAAGTGCCCTGTTAATCTGCTCCTCGGTAAATTCCACTCCCATCCGATAACCTTTTGGTGGATTCTTCTCTTCATCCGCATTCGGTCTTAATGACTGATCCCACATCACCCGTATTCTTGTCGTTCCATCTGCATTCCGAAAATCTTCATTCGCATAATCAATCCCCGAATCAATTATCGCCACAAGTACACCCTGTCCACGCAGATCAAGAAAACGGGTATCCTGCACCTCATTGATACAGGATACCCGCTTCCCATTTGCTATTTGAAAAAATAAACGTTTCGGTTTCTCTATATATTCTACCTCAGGAATATCTGAAAGTAAATCAATCCTGGACTGACTGATCCGAATGATCGCGTACTCATTCTGAAGTTCAACCACCTGGCTTGCCAAGGCTCTTACCTGATCCAGATTGCCCGAATATTTAATAATCAATTCCCATTCCCTGTCAATCGGATGATACCCGACATCCAGGTTCAATGATTTTTCTCTTTCTTGTTCTGTCGCTCCAAGTGCCAGATTTAAAAGATTTTCCAGTTTCTGATCTTCCATATCTTCTTACGCCCTGTAAGTTATTCCTGATATTTTATGACGATCATTCCGAAATTATTTCTGTATTTTATGCTACATTTTCTGCCGCCTGCTTTTTATTTGCAGGCTTTCCTGCTTTTCTCTTATCATATGCTGCAAATAATCCTGCGAGAAGTGTTCCTGAAATAGAATGCCATGTACAGGATACAGCACAGATAATTGCGGATTCCGGTGCCACCGCAAACTGTGCCGTTGTGGTTGCAAGGTTGGTAGCAAGTCCGGCGTTCTGCATTCCAACTTCGATGGAGATTGTTCTCTTCTTTGCAGTATTCATACCAGCCAGTTTTCCTGCGCCGTATCCCAGCAGATATCCAAGTCCATTATGAAGAAATACTGCCACAAAAATTACAACTCCTGATTCAAAGAATTTGTCTCCCTGCGAAGAAACCACTCCGCCAACTACACATGCAAGTCCAAGTACTGCAACTCCAGGCATCACTTTCTGAAGCTCTGTAAATGTTTTTTTCTTTCCAAACAGATAATTCAGTAAAAATCCAAAAGCCACCGGAACAATAACGGTCTCAACAATAGATACAAACATCGGAAGTCCTTTGATCGTAATATGCGTTCCGCTTGCAAGAAGTGAAACCATAAGCGGTGTCATAACCGGTGAAATGATTGTGGATACCGTAGTCATTCCTACGGAAAATGCCACATCTCCGCCACACAGATAAGACATGATATTGGAGGATACACCACCCGGACAACAGCCTACAAGAATCAGACCAAGTGCAATTCCATCCGGAAGCTGAAGTACTTTCGTCAGTGCAAATGCAAGAAATGGCATGATCAGATACTGCGCGATTGCGCCGATACAGATATCAAAAGGTCTCTGTGCCAGAATCTTAAAATCTTCGGTTGTCAGTGTCAGTCCCATGCTGAACATGATGATTCCGATGATGATCGACTGACAGGTGAACTTGTTGGATACCGGATCAACGAACAATGGGTTATTTACCCATCCCATCATTGCCGGTACAAAGAATGTGACTACTGCAATAGCGATTACCACCAATGATGTATAGTCTGATAAAAATTTGCTTGCTTTTTGTAATGCTTTCATTACAGTTTCCTCCTTTTTCTTTTCGTCCACGCAAAACCGTTCTTCTAATCTTCCGATAACAAAATTCACAGGATTTTTTTGTATACACAGCAACAAAAAAGTCCCTTTCCAGAATCAATCTGAAAAGGGACGAATAAAATCCGCGTTACCACCCTAATTCCACAGAAAATAATCTGCGGCACTTCACATACCAACATATGCTATCCATATAACGGTGGATCCCGGCAAAGTCTACTTGCAGATACTTTTTCTGCTTTGGACCCGCTTCTTAGAGAGGATATCCTTATCCGGTTATTACCTGTTCACACCATCCACAGGCTCTCTGAAAATAATGACGGATACGACTTTGTTCTCATCAACGAATTTTGGTGAACCATATTTACTTTAACAGTTATTATAGTCTTCTCTTCGGAAATGTCAAGAAGAAATTTTAATTAAATCCGACAATTCTTCTCGCCACAATGTACGCCAGAGACGAAATCTTTCTTCCTGATCTGCCCGGAAGATTCATGGTCTGTCCAAGGATTCCGTAACGGATCTTCCAATAAGTTCCGTAGTGATTCTTCTTCAGATACTGCCACAGCTCCCGTTTCTTTTCCAGATTCTCTGCATTTTTGGAACGAATCAGAAGAATCGAAGACACCGTCATCATAATTGCAAGATAATTAGTCATATAGGTCCGCAGTTTTTTATTAGAAATCTTGCGCATATCATACATATCAATCATGCTCTTTGTGACAAAAATCTGCTGATCCACACGACTGATCATCACCTTTTCATTGACAGACTGATCTTCTCTTCCAATGTAATAACGATAAAAATCCACATCCATATAATACATCTTACGCACATGCGGAAGTGGATAGTAAACATAAATATTGTCCACATAAAATGTATGCTTCGGCAGCCTGAGCTGACATAATTTCAGGAAATCTGTCCGGTAAATAACAGAATGCATCAGAATATACTGTCCCAGATGGAAATGTTTCACATCATTCCAGCCAAAAATCTCTTCCTGTGGAAGCACATTCTTGTACTCAATCACTTTCTTGTGCTCCATTCCTTCTTTTTCGTATACATAATTGGCAAGCAGCATATCCACCTGCTTTTCTTCCTCTTCAAACGTTTTCAGAACATCCAGAATCTTGTACAGTGCTTCTTCATCTACCCAGTCATCACTGTCCACAACTTTAAAATATTTTCCCTCTGCGTGGTCAAGACCTGCATTGACCGCATCTCCGTGTCCACCATTTTCCTTATCAACTGCACGGACGATCGTTGGATACTTTTCTTCATACTCATGTGCAATCTTTGAAGTATCATCCTTTGATCCGTCATTAACTATGATGATCTCTACATCTTCTCCACCTTTTAAAATAGATTCCACTGCCCGGTCCATATAAGCTGCCGAGTTATAACACGGAATCGCAAACGATATATATTTCATGTGTATTCTCCTTCTCAATTTAAAGCTCACGTTCCTAGTATAGCCTAATTTTTTTTGTTTTCCAACTGATATTGTAAATTTCACATTTTTCAGCTATAGTTAAAGCTATATGATTACTATGAATAAAGAGGAGGATTTCAACTATGAATCACAATTTACTGGTCGGACAATCAGGTGGTCCTACTGCTGTAATCAACGGAAGTCTCTATGGTGTTGTCTCAGAAGGTCTGGCAAATCCGGAGATTGATAATGTCATCGGTATGGTCAACGGTATCGAAGGTTTTCTTGCCGATCACACAATAGACATGGCACCTTTAAAAGAAAATGGCGAACTGGAACGTATCCGCACCACACCGGGTTCATATCTTGGTTCCTGCCGTTATAAATTACCGGAAAATCTTTCCGATCCGGTTTATCCTGAACTTTTCCAGAAATTTACCGAAAAAGAAATCAGCTATTTTTTCTATATTGGCGGAAATGATTCTATGGATACCGTAAGTAAATTATCCCGCTACGCAGCAACTGTCGGAAGTGATATCCGCATCATCGGAGTTCCGAAAACCATCGACAACGATCTGGTTCTGACCGATCATACCCCGGGCTACGGAAGTGCTGCCAAATATGTTGCTTCTACAGTACGCGAAATTGCAATTGATGCCTCTGTCTATGATAATAAACCATCTGTCACCATCGTCGAGATCATGGGACGCCATGCCGGATGGCTGACTGCCGCAAGCGTTCTTGCCCGCAAATTTAAAGGCGATAATCCGGTTCTTATTTATCTTCCGGAAGTTGCTTTCTCCCCGGATACATTTATCGAAAAGGTAAAAGAAAAGCTTACTAAAACTTCTAATCTCGTTGTCTGCATTTCCGAAGGAATCAACGATGGTAACGGAACCTTTGTCTGCGAGCTTGCAAGTGATGTCGGCACAGATACTTTCGGTCATAAAATGCTGACCGGCTCCGGAAAGTATCTTGAAAATCTCGTAAAAGAAAAGCTTGGTATCAAAGTACGCTCTGTGGAGCTCAATGTCTGCCAGAGATGCTCTTCCTCCTGTTTATCTGCCACAGATCTGGACGAAGCCGCTGCTTCCGGCCGTTTTGCTGTAAGTGCCGCTTTAGATGGTGAAACAGGAAAGATGATCAATTTTATCCGTAAGAGTGATGACCCATACATCCTTGAATTCGGAACTGCAGACGTAAACGAAATCTGCAATAAAGAAAAAGCTGTTCCTGAAGAATGGATCACAAAAGACGGTTCCGACATCGGAGATGAATTCATCGCTTATGCCCGCCCACTGATCCAGGGAAGTGTAGAAGTACCTATGAAAGATGGGCTTCCATACTTCGCATTCCGCAAATAGTCTTGTTCACAATTTGTTCATTTATCTTTCAAAAAACCTTCATTTGTTAAACACTCTTTCTTCACAAGTGTTTTATATACTAGAATCATCAAATGAAGAACATAAAAGATAAAAGATTTCAAACAAATCATTTAATAAGACGTGCAGAAGTTAATAATAGAATAACTTTTTCATAATACATGCCGGGGGCTTTTAAGTCACCCGGCATCCTCCCTTTTATGGGACTTTTTCAAAAATTTCTTTCAGCGTTTTATTCTCCAACCCGGATATTTTCTCCATCGATCACAATTTTATATTTTCCCTGAAGCTGTTTAAACGCTTCTGATTCTGCAAGCTCAGGAACTGCCTGGATGGCCTTTTTTACTGCTTCTGCACATAATTCTCTTTCCATTTCCGGATTCTCACAATAACGCTCCAGATAGTTCATCCACAGCCTTTCTGAATCCGGTAATACTTCAACCGCCTCTCTGCTGATCTCCCACACTTTCTCATATTCCTGCGCTTCTTCATAAATCAACTGCAGCTTTTCATAAATCTCTTCTAATTCTTCTTCATTCGATTCTAATTTTCTGATCTGTTCATATTGTTCAGCTGCTTTTAAATTCTCACCAAGTTTAAAATAGCTTTCTGCAAGATATTTTCTGACCTCACACTCCTTTTCTCCATTTGTATCCCACCGGTACCACGCCTGTCTTCTAATCATCTCCTCACCAATTCTCTTTGTCAGCCTGTGCCATTTTTCACTCTCTTCCAGAACACTTACCTTCAATAGCGGGTATTGGTACAAATACACTTTCATCTGTATTTTTTCTGCACGTTTCTCCAATTCATCTAATATTTTTTTTACTGCATCTTCTGCGTTTAATCCATCCTCCTGCTGTATACTCCCTTCTTCCAGACTCGCTATGACTACCCGATATGCATCGGAAAACTCTGTCTCCTGCATTTCCTTATCGAGACTATCCAGGCTGTTCACATAATCATCCCACGCTACATAATAAATAAGTCCCATTTCCAGATAAGGACTGTCCCCATTTTGTTCCACAACCTCTTTTGTCTCCTTTTTCTCCTTTACTCCTTCCTGAACTCCCGCCTCTGGCTGATCCTGATCCGCTGCAATCGCTTTTGTTTCCGGCTTTTTCACTGTCCCTCCGATGATTGCTGCACTCATGATACAAACCGCCAGAATTGCAAGCAAAATCTTTTTTGCCGAAACATTATCCCTCGGTCTTTCCATTTCCCTTTCCAGAAAACCAATTTCTTTTTGCATATTTTTCAATACTTTTATGGCATTTTTCCCACTGCTATAACACTTTCCAAGCATTCTTTTCCAGACTCGCTCTTCTTTCCGTGTAAATGCCTTTGGATCCAGACATTTTTCTGCTGTAAATTCCATTATCTTTGCCAGACCATACAGATCATCCGACCGTTCTGTCTTCTGCGAAAGAACCCTTTCTTTCCTTACAAAAAGCATACGAAGCTTTTTCTTCTTCATCTGCTTTAAAAGTTCCTCGTTTTCCGGTTCATTGATATCCAGAAGACAAAGCATTCCGTCTCCGGTTATGATCACTGCATATGGGTTCACATATCCATACGCCGCATCCTCATTTCCACAACGATAATACTGTTCCAGCTGTTTTGAAAGCTGTCTGATCCATTCAAATACTGTTTCTTTTTCCACCCGGATCCCCTGTTTGATATACTCCATCAAAGAACAGCCTTTTGCATAGTCATTTACCATATAACTCCAGCCATTCTGATCCACAAAACGGAGTACCGCATAGTCTCTTCTTTCTTCCATCCTGTTCCTCCCTCGTATAATATCTTTTAGATACATAAATACATGTATCTAGTTACCAAATAAAT
>ERZ894209.213-NODE-213-length-41848-cov-20.737396_pt1 | contig 41848 bp, 34 predicted proteins | sample MGYA00380288_ERZ894209 | MGnify/ENA primary metagenome ERZ894209 (study PRJEB32331, sample SAMN06328482) | human gut metagenome | biome: human gut microbiome; feature: stool | host: Homo sapiens | collected 2013-12-13 ... | reverse complement strand
TGCCGGAGATGCGCACTCGCACGAAGATGAAGAATGTCGCAAGCGGTCTACGCTCCGCTTCGGTCGTTGCTTAACGAGCGCCACTGGCGCTCAGCAACGCATTCGGCGCGAGAATGTGCCAGGGCACATTCTTTTTTTAAAGAAAATAAGAGTACGAGGAACAAAGGATGAATGAAAAATTAAAAGAAATGAGAGAAGCATGGAAAAATCTGTATGGTTCATTGTTCAAATGGATCGTTTTGTCCGGGGTGATCGGAAGTCTCATCGGACTGATCGCCAGCGGATTTTCCTATGCGATTGTATGGGTGACTTCGTTTAGACAGGCAAATCCGATGATCATTCTTGGGCTACCGCTAGGAGGTCTTTTGATCGTCTGGCTGTACAAAATTACCGGGCAGGAGAAGAACTCCGGAACGAACCTGGTTCTGACAGTAGTCCGATCGGATGAGGAAGAGGTTCCGGGATGGGTGACACCATTGATCCTGATATCGACAGCGATCACACATCTGTTTGGAGGATCTTCCGGACGAGAGGGTGCAGCGCTTCAGTTTGGAGCAAGTGTAGGAAATGTATGTGCGAAATATCTGCATTTGAATGAGAGTGACAAGAAGATCATCATTCTGGCAAGTATGAGTGCCGCATTTTCAGCACTTTTCGGGACACCGATGGCGGCGGTTGTATTTCCAATGGAAGTGATCAGTGTTGGTGTGATGTATTATGCCGCGCTGGTGCCATGTGTATTTTCTGCATTTGCCGCACAGGGGATTGCGCTGCTTCTGAAAGTGAGGACCGTTACTCCGCCGTATTTGGTAGAATCGGTTCCGAATTTTTACAGTGTGGATTCGATCAAAGCGATCATTCTGGCAATTGCGTGTGCGCTTGCCGGAGCACTGTTTTGTATTGTGCTGCATAATGGGGAACATTATCTGAAGAAATGGTTTCCGAATCCGTATGTGCGTGTGGTTGCAGGGGCAGCAGGAGTGATCATTTTGTATTTTGCACTCAGAACGGATGCCTATCTGGGGCTTGGAACAGGTGTGATCCAGGCAAGCTTTAAAGAGACGGCAGGACCACAGATGTTCCTTCTGAAAATGCTGTTTACGGCACTGACGCTCTGCGCCGGATTCAAGGGTGGGGAGATCGTACCGTCACTGTTTATCGGGGCGACACTTGGTTCTTTTATGTCTACGATCCTTGCAGCACCGACAGATATCTGTGCGGCATGTGGAATGGTTGGTGTCTTTTGTGCAGTTACAAACAGTCCGATCACATCTCTTTTGATTGCAGCAGAGTTGTTTGGATTTAACGGGATGCCGTTTTACTGTATTGTGGTTGCGGTAAGCTATCTGCTTTCCGGATATTACAGCTTATATAAGGAACAGAAAATTGTTTATTCCAAAACAGAGAATAAATACGTGGATAAACATACGAAATAATCAAAAAACAAAAAGAAACAAAGTGAATTGATGATTTTAAAGCAAAAAAGCTGACAATTAACGAGAAAAAATTAAAAAATAGAAGAAAATACTTGAAAAAGTAAAGAACGTGTGCTAGTATCTAAAAATAATTTAGTAAAGCAAAGCGATGAAAGAGACTCTTGCTTCTGGAACTTGACAGGAATACGGCGTCACCGACTGAGAGCGCTGTTTGAGGAATGAGGCGAAGGGAACACTCTGGAGCAGATTATCTGAATGGAAAGCACAGGTGCTTTAGTAGGGTAATACGGTTCATGCACGTTACGTATGTAAGAGAGGAATCCCAAAGGATTCAATGCGGGTGGTACCGCGGATCATCAGATTATCCGTCCCGGAATACGAAAAAGTATTCCGGGGCTTTTTTATTGCCATGTACATCAAAAAACAATCCGGAATACGAAGTTGACAAAAGCAAAACATATTTTAGGAGGATTGTGACATGGAATTTATGACAGGTGTAAAAGAAAAAGAAACGCTGGAACTTAGTGAATTACTGGAAGAGGGAAGACTTGGAGAAGAAGTGAAGGTAAATGGAGCCGTTCATACAATTCGTGACATGGGAACAGTCGCTTTCGTGATTCTGAGAAAACGGGAAGGTCTGGTCCAGTGTGTATACGAAGAAGGCGTTACAAAATTTAACTTGAAAGATTTAAGAGAAGCCGCTACAGTAGAAGTAACAGGAAAACTGACCGAATCAGAGAAGGCACCGAACGGAATTGAAATCCGTCTGAGTGAGATAAAAGTACTCAGTATGCCAAAAGACAGCCTTCCACTTGCTGTTTCAAAGTGGAAACTGAACACTTCCCTGGAAGCGAAGCTGAACTATCGTTCCATTTCTCTTCGGAACGTAAGGGAAAGAGCGAAGTTTAAAATTCAGGAAGGAATCGTAAGAGGATTCAGAGAGTTCCTGTATAAAGAAGGTTTTACAGAAATTCATACCCCGAAGATCGGAGCAAAAGGAGCAGAAGGAGGATCTAACCTCTTCCGACTGGATTATTTCCATCGTCCGGCAGTGCTGGAACAGAGTCCACAGCTGTACAAACAGATGATGGTTGGTGTTTTTGACAGAGTATTTGAGACAGGACCGGTATTCAGAGCAGAAAAACACAACACCAAGCGTCATCTGAACGAATATACCAGTCTGGATTTTGAAATGGGTTATATCGACAGCTTTGAAGATATCATGGCGATGGAAACGGGCTTCCTTCAGTATACGATGGAGCTTCTGAAAAAGGATTATGCGAAGGAACTTAAAATCCTGGACGTGACACTTCCGGATGTCTCTAAAATTCCGGCAATCCGTTTTGATGAGGCAAAGCAGAAGGTTTCAGAAAAGTACGGACGTAAGATCCGCAATCCATTTGATCTGGAACCCGAGGAAGAGCATCTGATCGGACAGTACGCAAAAGAGGAATGGGATTCTGATTTTGTATTTGTAACCTACTATCCGTCAAAGAAGCGTCCGTTCTATGCAATGGACGATCCACAGGATGAGAAATTCACACTCAGCTTTGACCTTTTGTTCCGTGGACTTGAGATCACGACCGGAGGACAGAGAATCCATGACTACGACATGCTGATGGAAAAGCTTGCAAAGCGGGGAATGACGGAAGAAGGACTGGAAACCTATCTGGATACATTCAAACATGGTATGCCGCCACATGGAGGTCTTGGAATCGGAATGGAACGTCTGACAATGCAGCTCCTTGGTGAAGATAATGTCCGTGAGACAACCCTTTTCCCAAGAGATTTAAGCAGACTTACACCGTAATGACCGGGCTTCCTGTCTGGCCGGTAAAAAGGAGAGCTGACAAGAGGCAGCGGGGGAGGTCAAAATGAGAAGAAGATGTTCTTTATGCGGAGGAAAATTAAACGGAAATATCTGCACGGAGTGCGGACTTGATAATTCAAAGAATGATGATCAGTATGTGACACTTGAAAATTCCGGTCATGAAGAGTCTCTGACACATGTACATACGGAAGAAGAAAAGCCGTATGAAGGAAAGACTATGACGCGGGAAAATGTGCGCAAGGCGAAGAATGCAGATAAAAATGCAAAGAAAGCAGCTGCAAAAAAGGTGGCAGCAGGAAACCAGAGTTACAGTTATACATCATCTTCAATGCAACAAAGCAGCAAACCGGTAAAAAAGAAAAAGAAGTTTGGAAAGTTTCTGGTCGGTTTTGTGATCATTGCATCATTTGCAGGCGAGCTTGGTGGAAAGATCATTCATGAGGTTCAGAATTATTTTGAAGACTATACATATGATGACAGTGACAGCTACACCGAGGATGATCCATACAGCGATGTGCAGGAAGTGATGCCGGATGACGGAGAAGTCTATGAGGCAGATCTGACAGCTGGTATTTATAAAGGCGGGGTACATATTCCGCAGGGAACCTACACACTGACCTGCAAAAGTGGAAGTGGTCAGGTAGAGCTGATAGACAGCAAAAATAATATCTGGGTGCAGTACAGTTTTGGTGATGACTACGATAATCCGGAAGAAGAAGTCAGTGACTTTGAAGTATTTCCGGGATGTTATGTGATGGTAGAGGATACACTGGAGCTTCACATGACAGCAGAGAATGCACAGATGGATCTGACAGCAATCGTAAATCCACTTACAGAATCGAAAACCGTATCGGATAAATTTACAGTAGGAAAAGACGTATCTGCAGGTGTCTATGATGTGAAATGTGTGGAAGGTTTTGGGATTTTTGATTATGACGTGACAGTAAGCGCCGGATACGAAAACTATATGGGAATGCTGATCGGTAATGAAGAGTCGGGGTTTCCACAGGAGCTGAAAAATATTGTCCTGATCGATGGAACAGAAGTTGATCTGGAAGGACTTACAGTAGAACTTACACCGAGTGAGTGGATTGAATCGGAGAAGTACGAAAGCTTTTACGATAATTATTATTAGAAAGGACGAGGACAATGGCAAATAAGATTTCGGATGAAACAATCGAATACGTTGGAATCCTGGCGAAGCTGGAGCTTTCTGACGAAGAAAAAGAGCAGGCAAAGAAAGATATGGAAACCATGCTTGATTATATTGATACCCTGAATGAACTGGATACAGAAGGAATTGAACCGATGTCACATGTATTTCCGGTAAATAACGTATTCCGTGAGGATGTAGTGACAAATGGAGACAATCACGAAGCAATGCTGGCAAATGCGCCGCAGCAGAAGGAACAGAGCTACAAAGTACCTAGAACATTCGCATAGGAGGAAATCGAAAGATGGATTTGAAAAGTCTTACTGCCGTTGAACTTGGAAAAAAGATTCAGGCAAAAGAGGTTACAGTAAAAGAAGCAGTGGAAGCCTGCTTCACGCAGATTGATAAAGTAGAAAAAGAAGTAAACAGTTTTGTGTCACTTCAGAAAGAGGCAGCACTTAAAAGAGCAGAAGAGGTGCAGAAGCTGATTGATGATGGAACACTGACCGGACCGCTTGCAGGGGTACCGGTTGCGCTCAAGGATAACATGTGTACGGAAGGTGTGACGACCACCTGCAGTTCAAAAATTCTGAGTAATTTTGTACCGACATTTTCAGCAGAAGCAGTTCTGAACCTGGAAAAAGCAGGTGCAGTTTTGATCGGAAAGACGAATATGGATGAATTCGCGATGGGAAGCACGACTGAGACTTCTTATTATGGAGAGACAAAGAATCCGTGGAATCTGGAGCATGTACCGGGGGGATCTTCTGGTGGCTCCTGTGCGGCAGTTGCGGCTCTGGAAGTACCATATGCTCTTGGATCTGACACCGGCGGATCGATCCGTCAGCCAAGTTCTTACTGCGGAATCGTTGGAATCAAGCCAACCTACGGAACGGTATCCCGTTATGGACTGATCGCTTATGGATCATCTCTTGACCAGATCGGACCGGTTGCAAGGGACGTAACTGACTGTGCGACGGTTCTTGAGACCATCGCATCCCATGATGTAAAAGACAGCACTTCGGTAGAACGCCAGGACACGGATTTTACAAGTGCGTTGGTAAACGATGTAAAAGGGATGAAAATCGGTATTCCAAAAGATTATTTTGGAGAAGGTCTGGACGAAGAAGTGAAAAAACCAATTCTGGAAGCCGCAGAGGTTCTGAAAAATGCAGGAGCTGAGATTGAAGAATTTGATCTTGGACTTGTAAAATATGCGATTCCGGCTTATTATGTCATCGCATCTGCTGAGGCAAGTTCCAACCTGTCACGATTTGACGGCGTCAAATACGGATATCGCACAAAGGATTATGAAGAACTGCACCAGATGTACAAAAAGACACGTTCGGAAGGCTTTGGACCGGAAGTAAAGCGCCGTATCATGCTTGGGTCTTTCGTACTCAGTTCCGGATATTATGATGCTTATTATCTGAAAGCACTCCGTACAAAAGCACTGATTAAAAAGGCATTTGACAGTGCATTTGCAAAATATGATATGATCCTGGCGCCGGCAGCACCGACGACAGCACCGAAGCTTGGAGCTTCCTTAAGTGATCCGATCAAAATGTATCTGGGCGACATTTATACGATTTCCGTCAACCTGGCAGGACTTCCGGGGATCAGTATTCCGGTTGGACTGGATGCGAAAGGACTTCCAGTTGGAATGCAGCTCATCGGAGACTGCTTCCAGGAGAAGAAGCTTTTTCAGGCAGCCTATACCTATGAGTGCCTGACAGAGAAAAAATGGGTATCTATGTACGACAAAACAGAAGCAGCCGGAAAGGAGGAAGCATAGATGTCAAAACAGTATGAAACCGTAATCGGTCTGGAGGTTCACGTAGAGCTTGCAACAAAGACAAAAATTTTCTGTGGATGCAGTACCGCATTCGGGGGTGCACCGAATACACATACCTGCCCGGTATGTACCGGTATGCCGGGCTCCCTTCCGGTATTAAATAAAAAAGTAGTAGAATATGCGATGGCAGTAGGACTTGCGACAAACTGTAAGATCACACAGGTGTGCAAATTCGACCGTAAGAATTATTTCTATCCGGATAATCCGCAGAACTATCAGATTTCACAGCTCTATCTGCCAATCGCGAGAGACGGCTATGTAGAGATTGAAGTCGGAGAGCAGAAGAAAAAAGTCCGTATCCATGAGATGCATATGGAAGAGGATGCCGGAAAGCTGATCCATGATGAGTGGGAGGACTGCTCTTTAGTAGATTATAACCGAAGTGGGGTTCCGCTGATCGAGATTGTATCGGAGCCGGATATGCGTTCGGCAGATGAAGTCATTGCTTATCTGGAAAAATTGCGTATGATCTGCCAGTATCTGGGAGCATCGGACTGTAAGCTTCAGGAAGGATCCATGCGAGCAGACGTCAATCTTTCGGTTCGTGAAGTAGGTGCTTCTGAGTTTGGAACACGTACTGAGATGAAGAACCTGAACTCCTTTAAAGCGATTACACATGCGATCGAGGGAGAGAGACAGAGACAGATCGAACTCATCGAAGAAGGAAAGAAAGTCATTCAGGAAACCAGAAGATGGGATGATAATAAAGAATATTCTTATGCAATGCGTTCCAAAGAGGATGCGCAGGACTATCGCTATTTCCCGGAACCAGATCTGGTGCCAATCGTGATCAGTGATGAATGGATCCAGAAGATCAAAGACCAACAGCCGGAGCTGAGAAATGAAAAACTTGCACGTTATGAGAAAGATTATGATATTCCACGTTATGATGCGGAGCTCATTACCGGAACGAAGAAGATGGCAGATCTCTTTGAGGCGACCTGTGCAATCTGCAACAAGCCGAAAAAAGTGTCCAACTGGCTGATGGTAGAAACCATGCGTCTGTTAAATGAAAACGGACAGGAGCCGGCAGATATTAAATTTTCACCGGAGAACCTTGTAAAACTGATCGAACTTGCAGACGCAGGAACCATCAACAGTTCTGTTGCAAAAGAGGTATTTGAAAAGGTATTTGCAGAGGATGTGGATCCGGAAAAATATGTAGAGGATCACGGACTGAAGACCGTCAACGATGAAGGTGCACTCCGCACACTTGCGGAAGAAGTGATTGCAAAGAATCCAAAGGCAGTGGAAGATTTCAAGGGTGGAAAAGAAAAAGCACTTGGCGCACTGGTTGGACAGATCATGAAGGCAATGAAAGGAAAAGCAAATCCGGGTATGGTTAATGAACTTCTCAGAGAGATGCTGAAATAAAAATCAGACTGACAGAAATCTTTTGTGGAATAAATAAGAAAAACGAGCAAATGTCATACAAAAAGGCATTTGCTCGTTTTTTATTACATATACTGTATCTGCTCTTTTGCCAGTTCTGATGCCGGATTCGCAAAGAACTGTTCTTTTTCTGTCACTTCCAGTACTTTCCCCTGATCCATAAAGATCACCTGATCGGCAATTCGTTTTGCCTGAGCCAGATTGTGGGTAACGATGACAAAGGTATATTGTTTTTTTAATTCCAGAAGAGTTTCTTCAATCGCAATTGTATTTTTCATATCCAGTGCGGAGCACGGTTCGTCAAGAAGCAGAATTTCCGGATCCGCACAGAGGCTTCGCGCGATGGCGAGACGCTGTTTTTGTCCGCCGGATAATTTGAGGGCGGATTTTTTGAGCTGATCTTTGACCTCATCGTAGAGCTTTGCTTTTTGAAGAGCTTCCGTAATCTTTTCAGAAATCTCTTTCTTATCGCGGATGCCGTGGTATTTCAGCACGTAAGACAGATTCTTTTCGATACTGTGTGGAAACGCAATCGGCTGCTGGAATACCATACCAACACGGCGGCGGAGTTCTTCTTTTGGAAGAGATCGGATATCGGTTCCCTCTAAAGTGATCGCCCCTGAGAGGTAGCCGCCCTCTTCTTCCACCATCCGGTTCAGGGTTTTCAGAAAAGTGGTTTTTCCGCAGCCGGACTGTCCGACGATCGCTGTGATCTGTCCTTTTGGAATTGTCAGACTGATTCCGTGAAGAATTTCATGTTTTCCAAATCCGCATTTTAGATTTTCTATATTCAGCATATCAGTTGTCCTTTCTTAGATAGGTGATAAATTTACATATTAACTGGATGATGAGCAGGAAGAGCATCAGTACAAATGCGGTTCCATAAGCGTAATCCAGAGAAAATCCGTTGTTCACAAGGATATACAGGTGATATGGAAGTGACATGAACGGATCGGAGAGAGAATGCGGAACATCTGCCTGCATGACAGCTCCGGTGTATAAAATCGGTGCAACGGCACCCATGCCGTATGCCATTCCAAGCGCAACGGTTCCGAGAAGCTCTACAAAGCAGACCGGAAGGATCAGTTTCCGGAGGGCATACTCACGGGAAAGTCCGAGACTTAGGGAGTTATTCATATATTCGCGCCCCTTCTCTTCCAGAATCTTTTCTGCTCGGATTGCAACAAAAGGAATGATCATTGCTGCAACACACAGTGCCGAACACAGAAGGCTGCGGCTAAGTCCAAAACGGTAGATCAGAAGCGTATATCCAACCAGCCCGAACAGGATCGAAGGGATTCCGGAAAGCCCGGTGATCGCCATATTTACAAGGACGGAAAATCGTTTTCCGGTGCTGTAAAATACAAGATAAATGGCAGCACCGATACCAAGGATACCGCCGATCAGTGCGGAAAGTGCGCCAAGGTAAATGGAACCCATCAGCGCCGGATAGATACCGCCTGCAGTTCCAAGTGGAACACCTGCAGGCTTGTCCAGAAGGAAGGACAGGTTAAATACCTTTTTCCCTTTCCAGAAGACATACAGGAAAAGGAAGAGTGTGACAGCGATCACGCAAAGTCCGAGTATGGTAAGAATCAGGCGTGTGAAAAATTTCTGCAGTTTAGTTCTCATGGGTGGAAAGCCTCCTTTTCAGAAGATAGCTGATACCGAGTACGATGAAAAGAATCACAAGCAGCACAGCATTTGCAACGTAAAGTACGGAGAGGTGAAGGCTTCCATATTCAATACTTCCCATTTCCAGTGCGGTGAGGGCAGGAAGTGTCTGACCTCGTCCAAGGAGTTTGGGATAAATCGGGGAATTACCGATTACCATCATGACTGCCATTGTCTCACCAAGTGCACGGCCGAACGCCATCATTGCACCAGCAATGATTCCCGGACGGATTGCCGGAAGAATAAAATGCAGCAGGGTGAATTCTTTGGAGAATCCGAGTGTGATCGCGCTGAATTCGTAAGTCTTCCGTGCAGTCTGCAGGGATTCATGACAGGTGGAAATAACGAATGGTAAAAGCATGATCCCAAGCACGATCCCGGCTGCCAGGATACACTGACCGGCTGCCATATGGAGATGGGTGGCAAAGGCTTTTACAAGAACCGTAAGTCCGATGAATCCGAAGATGACGGACGGGATTCCTGCAACCAGATCGATGAACGCAAGGAATACGGATGCCATCTTTTTTGGAAGGTAATAGTCCAGAAAGCAGGCACAGGCAACGCCGAAGATGAGTGCGAGGACAACTGCGATCGCTGAGACATAAAGGGTACCGGCAATCGCCGGTAAAAGTCCGTACTGCGGTTTCTGACTGACCGGACGCCATTCAGTGGAAGGCAGGAACATTTTGATCCCAAGCTGTGAAATGGCAGGAATACTTTCTTCCACAATATGGATCAGCATGACTGCCATCAGTGCCGTTACGAAAAAGGCAGCCAGATAAATGATTCCTTTGCTGAATTTATCTGAAAGTTTCTTAAACATAGTAAATCCTTTCTATGTATGATGCAGGACAGACAGCGCTGTCCGGATACAAATCAAAATTGATCCCTGGGATTAACCAGCGACATATAGCAAGAAAAAGGGGTGTGTCTTTGCACACCCCTTTCATATCAGAAGATTATTTCATAGGAATGAATCCCATATCTTCTACAGTTTTCTGTCCTTCATCACCAAGAACGTAATCAAGGAAAGCCTGCTGTACATCTGTCGGATCACCAGAACCTACAAGAAGAAGTGGTCTCTGGATGATGTAAGATCCATCAAGAATGTTTTCTTTTGTTGCAGCAACACCGTTTACTTTCAGTGGAGTTACTTTTCCTTCGTTCTGGTTAGCAATACCAAATGAAGCATATCCGATTGCGTACTGGTTATCAATGATATCCTGAACAAGTTCACCCATAGAAGAAGCCTGGATCGCATCCGCTTTTACTTCTGTGTCACCCATGATATTCTTCTGGAATACTTCGTGAGCTCCACCGTTGATATCACGTGTAATAACAACAACTTCTTCGTCAGGAAGAGATGAGTCAAGATCTTTCCATGTAGCATACTCGCCGGAGAAAAGTCCTACGATCTGTTCCGTTGTAAGGTTATCAAGAACATCATTTACCGGATTAGCCGGGTTTACTGCGATCGTCAGAGCATCGATACCAACCTGGTATTCTTTTTCATCTTTGATTGCTTCTTTTTCTTCATCCTTTACGCTTCTTGCAACCATACCAAATGTTGCAGTTCCATCGATAACGGCTTTGGTTCCCTGTCCGGATCCGCCTGCTGAAACGTAGATTGCGATATCTTCTTTTGGAAGAGATGAATCATATGCATCCCATGTTCCATAAGTATCAAAGAAAGTAGTAGCCATAGAAGTGATAACCGGTGCTAAAGTAGAAGATCCGTTAAATAAGATCTGGTTACTTTCTGTATCGGCAGAAGCTTCTGTCTTTGCGCCCTCTTCTTTTTTGCTGTCAGCAGAATCTGACTTGCTGCTTCCGCATCCTACTGCCATAGATGATACCATAGCAAGTGTAAGAGCGATTGATAAAAATCTCTTTTTCATTGTATGTATTCCTCCCTGAATAAAATTTACATATCCAAAATAGAAATTTAACATTCTTTTAATAAAATGTATGTTGCAAGGACAACATTTTTTATAGATAATTTACATGAATGATATAGAATGTACCTATACATTAAATATCTATGGAAGGAATGGGAAAGCCATGCTATACTGTACATACGAATATGTGTTTGGTTTTTATTCTACGGGAACTTCCTGTGAAATAAAAGGTATTGCGTGCCATAGGTGCACATTTTTTAAATTATGGAGGAATTCATGACGGAAGAAATTAAAAAGCTGATCATTTATACAAGAAAAATGAAGAAAAGGGAGCCGTTGTACCGGGACTACCCGGAGGAGTTCCGGGAAGAAATCCGGGGATATCTGGAAAGCAACCATATTTCCAGACTCTATGCACATCAGGTTGAGATGTTTGAGAAGGTCAGAGCCGGGGAAAATGTGGTTATTACGACTTCGACGGCAAGTGGAAAGACGCTTGCCTTTCTGCTCCCGGTATTGCAGGAAATTCTGGAAGACCCGCTGACACGTGCGATTTTTATTTACCCGACCAAGGCACTGGCAAGTGACCAATACCGCGCGATGCAGCCGATTTTGAAATTTTTCGGAGAAGGAAGAGTTTCAGCAGGCGTGTACGATGGAGATACCAAACCTGCCGAGCGGACAAGGATCCGCAAGAGTGCAAATATTATCCTGACCAATCCGGAGATGCTGAACTCGGCATTCCTTCCGAATCACAGCAATTACGGGTTTGACGCGATTTTTGCAAATTTACGATATGTAGTGATCGATGAGCTTCATTCTTACCGCGGTGCTTTCGGAGCACATCTGGCAAATATTTTCCGGAGAATGCACCGGATTTGCCGGTATTACCATTCGAATCCGCATTTTCTGTGCAGCTCCGCGACGATCGCCAATCCGGTAGAGCTTGCCGAAAAGATCTGTGGAAGCGGATTTACGCTGATCGACCGGGATGGATCGCCGGCACCGGAGAAAGAGTACTGTATTATCCAGCCGCCGGAGATCAAGGGGAATAATGACAAAGTATACGGAAGGATTGCGGCGTCTGCAGTGGCAGCAGGACTCATACCGGAGCTGGTGGAAGAGGATCATCATTTTATCACTTTTGGACGATCCAGAAGAAATGTAGAAGTTATTCTAAAAGAAGCAAAGGATAAATTAGATGCTGCCGGATTTCTTGGAATGGCGCGGGTGGGCGGCAAGAATCCGGCAGATCTGATCGCAGGATACCGTGGCGGTTATACCCCGCTGGAGCGAAAAGAGATTGAGCGGAAGATGACGGAGGGAGAACTGACCGGGCTAGTATCGACGAATGCACTGGAGCTTGGGATCGACATCGGAAAGCTGGATGCAACTGTGATCGTCGGTTATCCGGGGACAAGGGCGTCCTTCTGGCAACAGAGTGGACGTGCCGGACGAAGCGGCAGTGCCTGTGTCAATTATCTGATCCTGGAAAATGAACCGTTTGACCAGTACATTGCCATCGATCCGGAATGGCTGTTCTCAAGAGAAAGTGAAAATGCGATCGTGGATCCGGACAATCTTCTGATCGAGCTTGCACATCTGCGCGCAGCGGCTGCTGAGATGCCACTTTCACTGGATGATATTGCGCTTTTTCCGGATCTTGGAGAAATGATCCCGGTGCTTTTAAGCGCCGGAGAAGTAAAAAGCCTTGCCGGAAGATTTGCCTGGGCGGGACCTGCATTTCCGGCAGGGGATTACAGCCTGCGTAATATGGACAAGACCAGGTTCAAGCTGCTCGCGCAGGAGGACGGACATGAGATCACGGAGATGGACGAATCCCAGGCATACCATGAGATCCATCCGGGTGCTGTATATATGCATGATGGTGCATCCTATGAGATCACGAAGATGGATCTGGTCAGCCGGACAGCTTACGCCATTTCGTTTATAGGGGATTATTATACGGTACCGGCAGGACAGGAAGAGACGCGTATCCTGCATGTATTTCAGGAGGACGCGTATCAAAGGACGGAAATCCGTTTTGGAGATATCAATGTAAACGAAATCATTGCCATGTACAAGAAACTGCAGTTCCATAACCATCAGAATCTTGGATATGTAACACTGACGCAGCCACTTCAGAAGGATTATGATACGGAAAGTACCTGGATCACGATGCCTGAGAATGTTGTCAGAGTCTACCGGAGTCTTCTTTTGCCAAATCGCATGGGAGAGCTGGTGCTGAACAATCATTTCGACGGAATGCAGTATGCGATCAAAAACGCGGCGATGATGGTGACAATGACGGAGCGTGACGATATTGATGTGACCATGTCCAATAATGCGACCATTCCGGATGAATTCCGGGAAGAAAAGGTTTCCCTTTTTATTTATGACAAATACGAGGGAGGGCTTGGTTATTCGGAAAAGATCTATGATCTGATCCCGGAGATTCTGACGAGTGCAGTCAAAATGGTCAGCGGCTGTCCGTGTGAGGATGGCTGTCCGGCATGCGTAGGTGACTACAATCTGGATAAGAAGACGGTTCTGTGGGGACTTGATAATCTTCTGGAAGAGAGCGAACCGCCGGTTTATCTGAAGAAAAATATCAAAGAGCCACAGCCTGTGATCCGGAAAGAATTTTCTTTCTTCAATCTGCCGGATGAGTGGGAGAAGGTCTGTTATGCCGTGGTCAAAAATGGCGAGGCAGGCGGGCAGTTCCTGAAGACCATTAAAAAAGTCAGTACAGAAGGACACAAGCTGATCCTGACGATGGAAAATGAATTTTATGCAAAATGGCTGATGGAGCCGGATAACCTCCAAAGTCTGACCAATACCCTGCGGTATCATGTGATCTGTCCGGCGGATATGCAGATTCGGGTACGGTATGAAGCGAAAATGGATGAGCAGGAGAAAAAAGAACGAAAGAAGAAGAGAGACCGTTTGCAAAGGCGATATGATGAACAGCTTAGAAATGAATAATATAGAAGAAATAAAAACTTTAAATCCTTACCAGCAGGAGGCGGTGCTGGATGAAAGCCCGGCATGTCTGGTAAATGCAAATGTAGGGAGCGGAAAGACAACAGTGCTGATCGAGAAAGTGTGGCATCTGCATGAGAAAAAGCAGGTTTCGTATGAGAAAATGGCAGTGCTTACCTTTACCAACAAGGCGGCAGATGAGATCGCAGAACGTCTATCCAGAAAAGAAGCAGAGCTTACGGAAGAAGAACTGTGGGGATTTGGAACCTTTCACAGTGTTGCCTTAAGGATTCTGCGAAGATTTCTTCCGGAAAAGGCAGAAGACGGGACAAAATTGGAAGAATGGAACCGGGAATTTACCGTTATCACACCGGAAGATGAAATGGAAATGGTGCTTGCCATCGCAAAAGAAGGCGGTTATAAGATCAAATACCAGAACCGTCTGAAAAAGCGGATGGAAGAGGATTACGCGGCATATCGGAAAGGAAGAACACAGGGAAAATACAAAGATGATCTGTTTCAGATCTTTCCGCTTCTTGAGAAGGCAAAAAGACAGCAGAATAAAATGTCCTTTGCAGATCTTCTGGAAGAAGGAACGCAGGTGGCAAAAGAGCAGGAAGAGGTGCTGGATCTTAAGTGGATCATTGTCGATGAGGTACAGGACAGTGACGAAAAACAGCTGAAATTTCTGGAGGCGTTAAAAGGCACACAGACCCACTTTTTTGCGGTGGGGGATCCGAATCAGGTGATCTACAGCTGGAGAGGAACCGGACCGAATATGTTCTTCCTGATCAAGCACAGATTTGGCGCAAAAGAACTGACTCTGCCGGTTAACTACCGGTCCGATGAAGTGATCCTGGAAGCGGCGAACCGGTTTCTTCAGTTTGGAGGAAAGATTGAGGGAAGTGGCGAAAGAGGGGAGAAGATTCTGGTAAGGAATTATTATGATCCATTTATCGAGGCAGAGTATCTGACAGAGCGGATCCGTGAGCTTCATGAGCAGGGACTTCCTTACCGGGAGATTGCGGTTTTCTACCGGGTGCAGAAGCAGGCAGAGATTCTGGAAAAAGTGTTTGAAAGAGCAGAACTTCCGTATGTTCTTCCGGCAAAACAGAAAGAGGATGAGAATCCGGTTCCGGAAAGACCTCATATGATCCGGGAGTATGTTGCAGAAGGGAAGCTGAATGCGGTTTCAGGCAAACATACGATGGAAAAAGCGGCAGATACAGAACGACAGACGGAGGAAGAAGACGCAGTTCATCTTATGACACTGCACGCCTCAAAAGGTCTGGAATTTAACTATGTATTCATCATCGGAATGAATCAGGGACTGATCCCGCTCCGCTGCAAAAGCATAGAACAGGAAGAAGAGGAGCGACGTCTGTTCTTCGTAGGACTGACCCGTGCAAGGAAGAATCTGGAACTTTCCTATTATACAAATCCGACGATCCCGGGGACATATGAGACACCAAGCAATTATCTGCGGATGCTGCCGGAGGAGCTGCTCGACTGGGAAGAAAAGCCGGGAAGTGAGTCGCGGAAAGCGAATCTGCAGAAACTGCGGAAAGAGACGCGGGAGCTGATCAGGGAGAAAAAGCAGGAGGAAGAAGAACAGAAAGAAACACGGAAGCCAGAGCGAAAAGGCAGACATCCGAAGTACGGGGAAGGGGAGATTATTTCTGAGGACGAGATGATGATCGAACTGGAATTTCCGGGATATGGAAAAAAACAATTTCTGAAAGCATTTGGCGAAGTGGAAGTTTTGAAAGGCTTGTAGAAAATGGCAATACAAATTGTTTACTGAAAGAATTTATCAACAAAATATTTTTTCATGAAAGGGCATATGGGAGTGAATTTTTTTTCACCTCTATATGCCTTTTGAAAGAAAAGTGAATATTTATTCATAGAATTATCGCGATAATTTTATTATAATTTCAATAAATTTTATGAATATTTTATTTATTTCTAAGGAGGTAGCAATATGGATGCTATGAAAATCGCCAACAGTATACCGATGTGGATCGCCTGTGGAATCCCGGTAATACTCGTTATCGCACAGGCCCTGATTTTTGCAAAAAAATCTTATTCGGCAGGAAAGAAGATCGGACTTACAGAAAAACAGATGAAGAATGCGATCAAGAGCAGCGCGATCACTTCCATCGGACCATCTATCGTAATCTTAAGTGGAATGCTTTCCCTTCTGATCACTGTTGGAGGACCGATGGCGTGGATGAGACTTTCCCTGATCGGTTCCGTTATGTTCGAATCAATCGCAGCAGGTTTTGGTACTGCATCAGTAGGAGTACAGCTTGGAGCAGATACACTTACACCACTTGCACTTGACATGGCAGTATGGACCATGATCCTTGGATCAATCGGATGGATCTTATTTGCAACAATTTCTGCAAACCGTATGGACAAGGTACAGCATAAGATCTCTGGAGGAGATCCTGCAAAACTGATGGCAATCTCAAGTGCAGCTATTATCGGTGCGTTCAGTTCAATGTCATCATCCCATCTGATCAAACTTAACAAAAACTCAGTTGCCTGTGTACTCGGAGCTGTGTTTATGGCAGTACTTTTAACGATTTCAGAAAAGAAAAACATCAAATGGCTGAAAGAATGGAATCTTACGATCTCAATTCTGGCAGCAATGATCATCACAGCCGTGATTTAAAGGAGGAGCGAACATGGAAAAAAAAGATTTTTATGAAGGCGAATATATGCCGCAGATGCATAAGATTGGTAAATTAACCGGATTTCTCGGAGCTGCATTATCTTTCCTGCCGGCACTGGTGTTGGCTGTAGTTTATGGACTTCTTCCGAAACCGGCAGCACTTGCCACCGCATTTATTTCCGCAGCCAGCGCATTCGGATTTCTCTGGATCGTAGAACCGATTTCTTATTTTACCGTACTTGGTCCGGTAGGTACCTACATGGCGTTCATGTCTGGAAATATTTCCAACATGCGAGTTCCTTGTGCCGGTATGGCTCAGGTCGCAGCTGACGTTGAACCAGGAACAGAAAAAGGTTCGATCATTTCAGTAATCGGTATGGCGACATCCATCGTCATCAACGTATCTGTACTGACAATCGGAGTTATCCTCGGAAGCTCTGTACTTTCAGCAATGCCGGCAAGTGTGACAGAGGCATTGAATTATCTGCTTCCGGCACTGTTTGGTGCCCTGCTTATGCAGTTTGGACTGAAAAGAATCAAATTTGCAGGTGGTATGCTTGCATTTGCAATTCTCATCGGTATTGCGATCAACGCAGGTCTTTTCAACTGGCTTCCGGGAGCAGCAAACTATCTGACAACTCTTGCGAGTGTATTCGTAGCAATCGGTGTAACACTTGCAACTTATGGAAAGAAAAAAGAAGCCGGAAAGTAAGAATGGTGTATAATTAGGTGGAAAAGGAGAGGTAGATATGACGAAAAAAGAGATGCTTGGGCAGATGGAGGAGCTTAAGTCTACCTGCGTGGACATCTGCACTAATTTATGGAATAATCCTGAGACTGGCGGGAATGAGCAGAAGTCAGCGGATATGATCCGTGAGCTTCTTCATCACGAAGGATTTGTGATTGTAAATGAAGAACATCTTCCACATGCGTTTTATGCAGAATATGGAAGTGGCAAACCGGTGATCGCTGTTCTTGGGGAATATGATGCACTTCCGGGACTTTCCCAGAAATGCCAGATCACGAAGGAGCCGGTAACACCGGGAGCAGCAGGACATGGATGTGGACATAACCTTCTGGGCGCAGGGGCTGTGACAGGAGCGATCATGATCAAACGGTTTCTTGAGCAGGAAGGAATTCCGGGGACCTTAAGATTCTATGGATGCCCGGAAGAAGAATTGCTAAGTGGAAAAGTAAAAATGGCATATTATCATATGTTTGACGGATGCGATATGGCACTGAGCTGGCACCCGATGTCTGCAAATATGATTTATGATGAAGGATATCTGGCAAGTGCATCTGCGAAGTTTTATTTTAAAGGGAAAACTTCACATGCAGCATTTGCACCGGAAAGAGGGCGGAGTGCGCTTGACGCAGTGGAACTTATGAGTGTTGGTGCCAATTATTTAAGAGAGCATGTGGTTGATAAGGCAAGGATCCATTATACTACAGACAGTGGTGGATTTTCGCCGAATATCGTGCCGGATAAGGCAAGTGCATGGTATTTCACAAGAGCACCGCATATCAGTGACGTAAAAGATATTCTCCGCAGACTTACGCTTGTGGCAAAAGGTGCTGCGATGATGACGGAGACAGAAGTAGAGACAAAGATTGAATATGGCTGCTGTGATATGGTAAGCGAAAAATCATTTGCAGATCTGACATGGAAGAACCTTCAGGAGGTCGGAACACCTACTTATACGGAAGAGGAAATGGAATTTGCAAGGCAGCTGCAGGCTACCGTTGATCCGGCGATCAAAGACAGAGATCAGAGAATGTATGAAGCAAAAGAAAAGGCATTAGCAGATGGTGTTGTTCCCAGAAATGCCTGGGAAAAAGCACCGCTTACTGCATCTTCGGACAGTGGAGATGTGAGCCAGATGATGCCGATGAACCTCTTTACTGCAGTTTGCTGGCCGGTTGGTGTTGCACCGCATACATGGCAGAGCTGTGCATCTGCCGGAAGTACGATCGGACAGAAAGGTGCATTCTACGCAGCGAAAGTCATTGCAGCAACAGCATATGACCTGTATACACAGCCGGAACTGCGAAAAGAAATTCAGGACGAATTCGATGCGCAGGACAGAGAACCATATGCACCGATGTATGAGGGTGAATAAGAACAAGAAAAAGTAAAGAAAAAAAGGTCCCGGAGCCGTAAGGTTTCCGGGATTTTTATGAGGAAAAAAAGTAAGTGTGTGACTGGATTTGACAAGAATTTTCATGAATGTTACACTGAGAAAATAGGAGAAAAACAGACTGTGCGAGGGGGATAAGTGCAGTCAGGCAGGAGACAGAAATGGGTATCGCAATACAGGAATTATTATCGCAGGAATATTTTAAGGATTTTTACGTTCTGGCGGGGGCAAAGGGACTGCACCGTGAGATCCAGGGGATCACAGTTATGGAGGCACCGGATGCATTCCACTGGACAAAAGGGAAGGAACTGGTACTTTCATCAGGGTACGTTATTGCAAAGGAACCGGATTGTATTGAAAAAGCGTTCCGGGAGGGAAGTATCCAGAAATCGGCGGGAATGATGATCAAAAGAGAACGATATCTGGAGAAGATACCGGAGGAGATACTGAGGCTTTTTGATCAGTATGAGGTGCCCCTTATCTCCATGCCGTTTTCAGCACCATGGATGGAAGTGATGAGCCAGATTAATACTGCTGTGCTGAACCGGACCATACGCAGGCTGCGGATCAATACCAGTCATATGACATTTCAGATGTCAAATTTTTCATATAAAGAGCAGAAGATCAAGCGGATCCTCCAGGCGATGGAGGCTGAGATGGGTTTCCCAGCATTTTTATATGATTTTGTAGAAGAAGAGGCGTATTACAGTTCGATGAATTTTCAGAAAATAGCGAAAGGATTCGGACTTGAAACAGAGGATTTCTGGGAGCCGTCAATGCCGTATACCCGGCATACGCTTTGTGATTACATGGACATGGTGAGATACCGTCTTGTGAATCAGAGTCACCAGGAGGAACCGAGAATCAGCTGGATACGAGTCCCGATTTCTGTAAATGGAAGTGTACAGGCGTATTTTGCCGTGATGGAAGCGCGGGAATTCCTGGATTATTATGATGAGTACAGTATCCGGATTGCCTATCTGATGCTGCAGGGATTATATGAGCAGATCGTAGCGGCACAGAACATGGGAAATATCGGATTTGAGAACTTTGTGTTATACGCTTTGAGTGCAACGGAAAATGATACACAGAAGATGATGTTTCAGGCGAATGTACAGGGGATTTCCATGAGTACAAAATACAGGTATGTATTGTTCCGGCGTGCGGACAATCAGGAAGAACTTCCAAACCGGAGAAAAGAGATCCTTGAGGCTTACAGGAAAAGCAGTCTGATCAAATATGCCAGAATCGCAATGATCGGAGAAAATGTGGGAATTCTTTTTTTGGAAGACAGAGAAGAAGACTGGGAGAAAGGTCATATCCTGGCACTTCTGGAAGAATTCCGGAGAAGAGTTCTGAAGAGCTGTCCGGAGACGGCACTGGAATTTGGTTATTCACTGGATGCCGCTTCTCTTGGGCGTATCCGTCAGAGCATAGAGAAATGCCAGAAAGCACTGAATATGGGGAAAATGATTTATCCAAGCCTTTTTGCATGGGAGTATTCTCAGCTTGGTGCACTTGCATGGCTGGATATTCCGGAAGAAGAGCTTACTCATATGCTCTCGGCTTACAGTGTACTCCTGAAAGATGAAAAGAATATCGATCTATTAAAGACTTTAAAAGTATATCTGGAAAATAATATGAACTACAGCGCAACAGCTGAAAAATTATATGTACATATCAATACGATCAGGAAGAGGATCGACAAGGTAAACGAACTTCTGCAGATTGACTGGAGCGATAATATTGCACGGATGAATGCAGAGCTTTTACTGCGCTTTTTGAATCTGGAAGAAAAAATTTAACGTTTCCTTGAACAAGAATTGATGATTTTCAGGGCAAAAGATGATACAATGTATATTGTGTGAAAAAAAAGACAAAGAGGGAGATGCCTATGCCAAAGAAACAGAAGGCAAAGATAAAGCAGAAAAATAAATGCCCTGAAAAGCTGATCCGGACAGAAGCTGCAAAAGAGATTGCAGAGATAGACCGTTCGCTTCAGAATCAGAAGTATCAGCTCAGATGCAGAGCTGCAATCGATCTTCTTACAGCAAAGCTGAATATGATAAATGCAGATCTTTCGCGCAAGAAACGCCATGTTGTGATCAACCAGATCAGCAGCAGAGTGAAGACGGCAGAGAGTATTTATACAAAACTGATCCGGAAAGGTCTGGAGCCGGATTTTGACACGGCAAGAGCAGAACTGAAGGATTTGATCGGAATCCGTGTGGTCTGTCCATTTGAAGATGAAGTGTACGAGGTCGCAGACCGTCTGAAAGCGCAGGGAGATGTACAGATCATTCGGGAGAAAGATTATATTAAGAATCCCAAAAAGAACGGATACAAGAGTCTTCACATGATCGTGGAGGTCCCAATTTATTCATCCAAAGGACCACTGAAGGAAAAGGTGGAGATCCAGCTCCGTACGGTGGCAATGGATTACTGGTCTGTGCTTGAGTACCAGTTATTTTATAAGAAGACAGAGAATGAAGAGGTTGCAAAGGAATTAAAAACCTATGCAGATGAAATTTCTGAGCTGGATGCAAAAATGCTGAAACTCAGGGATAAGATTGAAAAAATGTAGTAGAAACACAGGAAAAGAATGTGCGAAGGCGCATTCTTTTTTTGATACAATCAGGAAATCAATTGCATAGGCATTCCAGTTAGGTTATAATCTAGTACAGTATGGACAGATAAATTACAGAATGGATATGAGGAAATACCATGAAAATGATCAAGACAGATAAACTTGTATTTGAATATGCAAAGCGTGACGAAGAAGGCAATATTATAGGAAAAAGCCGCGCTATTGATGAGGTATCGCTGGATATCGAGCCGGGACAGTTTATTGCGATCCTGGGGCATAATGGCTCTGGGAAGTCTACACTGGCAAAGCATATGAATGCCCTGCTGGTTCCGACTGACGGAACCATGTGGGTAGACGGAATGGACACGAAGGAAGATGAACATCTGTGGGATGTACGTCAGAGCGCCGGAATGGTATTCCAGAATCCGGATAATCAGATCATAGGAACGGTCGTTGAGGAAGACGTGGGATTTGGTCCGGAGAACCTGGGTGTGCCGACAGAGGAGATCTGGCAGAGAGTGGAAGATAGCCTGAAAGCGGTTGGGATGATTGAATACCGTCACCATTCACCGAATAAATTGTCCGGGGGGCAAAAGCAAAGGGTTGCGATCGCCGGTGTCATGGCAATGCGTCCAAAGTGTATTGTACTGGATGAGCCAACTGCGATGCTGGATCCGAATGGAAGAAAAGAAGTACTTCGAAGTGTGATGGAGCTGAGAAAAAGAGAACACATTACAGTGATTCTGATCACCCATTATATGGAAGAGGTTGTAGATGCAGACCACGTATTCGTAATGGATCACGGTCATGTGGTAATGCAGGGAACACCGAGAGAAATCTTTTCACAGGTGGATACTTTAAAGCACTACAGACTGGATGTGCCGCAGGTGACGATCCTTGCTGATGAACTGAGAAAAAGAGGACTTGATATTCCGGCGGGAGTTTTGAAGAAGGAAGAATTGGTGGAGATATTATGTCGATTAAATTAGAACATATCAATTATGTATACAGTGAAGGAACCGCATATGAAAAGCATGCGCTGAAGGATGTATCCCTGGAAATCCCACACGGTGAATTTGTCGGGATCATTGGTCACACCGGCTCCGGTAAATCGACACTGATCCAGCACCTGAACGGACTGATCAAGGCGACAAGCGGAGCACTTTATTACAACGGAGAGAATATTTACGGAGAAAACTATAACTTACGTGAGTTGCGAAATCAGGTCGGGCTGGTCTTTCAGTATCCGGAGCATCAGCTTTTTGAGGTCAATGTACTTCAGGATGTCTGTTTTGGACCGAAGAATCAGGGACTTTCACCGGAAGAATGTGAAAAACGGGCAAGAGAGGCATTGCAGCTTGTTGGTCTCAAAGAAAAATATTTCGATCATTCTCCGTTTGATCTGTCAGGCGGGCAGAAAAGACGTGCAGCGATCGCAGGCGTACTGGCAATGCGTCCGAAGGTACTGGTTCTGGATGAACCGACTGCAGGACTGGATCCAAAGGGAAGAGATGAGATCCTGGATCAGATTGCCTATCTGCACGAAAAAGCAGACATGACTGTCATTTTAGTTTCCCACAGTATGGAAGATATTGCAAAATATGTGGATCGTATTATTGTGATGAATAAAGGCAGCGTCATGTTTAATGATGTGCCAAAGAAAGTGTTTGCACACTACAAAGAACTGGAGAGTGTGGGACTTGCAGCACCACAAGTAACGTACATCATGCATGCGCTGAAGGAAAAGGGAATGGATGTTCCGACAGATGCAACCACGATAGAAGAAGCAGCGGATGGCATTATGAAAGCACTGAAGAAGGAGAGGACAGCCAAATGATTCGAGACATAACGATTGGACAATATTATCCGGCTGACAGCCGTATCCATAAGCTGGATCCGCGTGTGAAGATTGTATGCACACTGCTGTACCTGATTTCTCTTTTTACATTTAAAAGTATTTTGGGATATGTACTTGCGACTGTGTTCCTGTTTGGATGCATCAAACTGTCGAAGGTACCGTTTAAATTCATTGTCAGAGGACTGAAGCCAATTATCATCCTGCTTCTGATCACAGTAGGATTCAACTTATTTCTGACACCGGGCGGAGAGACACTGGTCCATGTAGGCTTTATCAAGATCACGGAGTACGGCTTAAGCACAGCGGTTTATATGGCGATCCGGCTGATCTATCTGATCATGGGATCCTCACTTATGACACTGACAACTACACCGAATTCACTGACAGACGGACTGGAGAAGCTCCTTCACCCGTTGAATAAGCTCCATGTACCGGTACATGAGATTTCGATGATGATGTCGATCGCACTTCGTTTTATTCCGATCCTTCTGGAGGAGACGGATAAGATCATGAAGGCACAGATTGCCAGAGGTGCGGATATGGAAAGTGGAAATCTGATCCAGAAGGCAAAGGCAATGATTCCGATCCTGGTTCCGCTTTTTGTATCCGCATTCCGCCGTGCCAATGATCTTGCAATGGCAATGGAGGCGAGATGTTACCGTGGCGGTGACGGTAGAACCAAGATGAAACCTCTGATCTATAAGAGTACAGACCATGTGGCGTATCTGATCACGATCCTGTATGTGGTGGCAGCATTTGTTGTCGGAAGATATGTTCCGTTTAAACTGTGGATCTTTTAAGGAGCTGTGGGATGAGAAGAATCAGATTAACAGTGGCTTATGATGGAACAAATTATTGTGGCTGGCAGATCCAGCCAAATGGAATTACGATCGAGGAAGTTCTGAATAAGGCAATCTGTAAGCTCACCGGAGAAGAGATTCAGGTAATCGGGGCGAGCCGGACGGATTCCGGGGTTCACGCAAGGGGAAATATTGCGGTATTTGACACCGAAAGCCGGATTCCGGCGGAGCGCTTTTCCTACGCACTGAATCAGCGGCTGCCGAAGGACATTGTAGTCGTGAGATCAGATGAAGTGGACCTTACCTGGCATCCACGTTATCAGGATACTCTGAAAACCTATGAATATCACATCATCAATACGAAAGTGCCGATTCCGACAGAGAGGCTTTATAATTACTTTGTAAGTTTTGATCTGGACGTGGAGCAGATGAGGCGCGGAGCGGCTTATCTGGTAGGAGAACACGATTTTGCACCATTTTGCTGTATCCGTACTAATGCAAAGACAACGGTGCGGACAATCACGGCTTTGCAGATTCTGCAAAGCGGAGAGCATATTACGATCCGGATTACGGGAAATGGATTTTTGTATAACATGGTGCGCATCATAGCCGGGGTACTGGTGCGTGTCGGAAGAGGATTTTACGAACCGGAAAAGGTAAAGGAACTTTTGGAAGGCGGAGAAAGAACCAGGGAAGCGGTCACGGCACCGCCGCAGGGACTCTGCCTGATGGAAATCAGCTATCAGAATGAAGAATAGTGCATGAGTCTGCTTTTTAGGGGCAGGCTCATTTTTTCAACAGGAAATTCCGAATAGAAGGTACTACATATCGGAGGAAGTATTGCAATAGAAAAACTCTATAGAGAAGCTAACCTATCCAGATAAACAATAAGTAAAACGGGCAGTTTTATTGAAGAAATATTATGAAAATGTTATCCTAATAACCAGAGGCATTTTGGAAAAACAGCATAGAAACAGGATGTCATTAAAGAGAGAAAAGGGAAGAAATATGAATTATGTAGGAATTGATATCGGATCAACAGCATCCAAGGTTGTTGTTGAAGGAGATAAGAAAGAACATTTCGTACTGCCGACAGGATGGAGCAGCAAAGAAACTTGCGAAAAGATCAAGAATAAGCTGCTTGAGATGGGGGTAGATGTTACCTCAGATGATACAAAGGTAGTTGCTACAGGATATGGAAGAATCGCAGTTGATTTTGCAGATCATGTAATTACAGAGATTACCTGCCATGCCAGAGGTGGTCGTGAACTTGCAGGGGGGGACTGTTCGATCATCGATGTGGGAGGACAGGATACGAAGGTGATCATTGTACAGAATGGAATGGTATCCGATTTCCAGATGAATGATAAATGTTCGGCGGGAACCGGAAAGTTTCTGGAGATCATGGCGAACCGCCTGGGTATTACGATCAATGAATTATTTGATATGGCGGCAGCAGGAGAAGTTATTCCGATCAGTTCACTTTGTACGGTATTTGCCGAATCTGAGGTGATCAACTATATCGGAGAAGGAAAAAAGCGTGAAGATATTGCGGCCGGAGTTGTAGATTCTGTTGCCAATAAAGTAGTGCAACTTGCGCAGAAAAAGGAACTTGGAGACAGAGTGATCCTTACCGGAGGACTCAGTCACAGCATTTATTTCACAGGAATCCTGTCAGACAAGCTGGATCAGAAAGTGGAATCAGAAGAGTTTGGCCGTTTTGCGGGGGCATACGGGGCAGCACTTCTTGCCAGAGAAAAAAAGGATAAAAGGAGATAATGAAAATGGAACTGATTAAAGATTTACCAGAGGTATTTGAGGAATTCGCAGAGCAGAGACAGAAATCGTTTCTGGCTGTCAAGGAGTTAAAAGAGAAAGGGGTTCCGGTTGTTGGATCGTACTGTACATACTTCCCGAAAGAGATTGCAATGGCGATGGGGGCAGGATGCGTAAGCCTTTGTTCAACTTCTGATGAGACAATTCCGGAAGCAGAGAAAGATCTTCCGAAGAACCTCTGTCCGCTGATCAAATCAAGCTATGGATTTGCGAAGACAGACAAATGTCCATTCTTCTATTTCTCAGATGTAGTTGTCGGAGAGACAACCTGTGATGGAAAGAAGAAAATGTATGAATATATGTCTGAGTTTAAAGATGTGTTTATTATGGAACTTCCAAATAGCCAGAGAGAACCGGGACTTCAGCTTTGGAAAGGCGAGATCATACGTTTCAAGGAATATCTGGAACAGAAATTTGGTGTGACAATTACAGAAGATCAGATTCGAGAAGCTGTAAAGACAGAGAATAAAGCACGTCAGTCCTTAAAGAAACTTTATGAAGTGATGAAACATGATCCGGCTCCGATCAAAGGACAGGATCTGTTCAAAGTTCTGTACGGAAGCACCTTCAAATTTGACCGTTCCCTGATCCCGGGAGAAGTGGATGCTCTTACTGCGAAGATTGAAAAAGAATATGCAGAAGGCAAGATGGAAGAGAAAAAACCGCGTATTCTGATCACAGGATGTCCAATCGGAGGAGCAACAGAAAAAGTGATCCGAGCAGTAGAAGACAATGGCGGTATTGTTGTGACTTTTGAGAACTGCAGCGGTGCCAAATCAATTGATAAGATGGTGGATGAAGATGCAGAGGATATTTATGATGCAATTGCAAGAAGATATCTCAACATCGGATGTTCGGTTATGACACCGAACCCGAACCGTCTGGAGCTTCTTGGAAGACTGATCGATGAATATCAGGTAGACGGTGTAGTGGATATGATCCTTCAGGCATGTCATACGTACAATGTGGAGACCAATACGATCCGCAAGTTTGTGACAGGTGAAAAGGGAATTCCGTATATCAGTGTGGAAACCGATTACTCTCAGGCAGACATCGGACAGCTGAACACCAGACTTGCTGCGTTTGTTGAGATGCTGTAAATGGAGAGTATGACGAAGAAAAATGAGTTTCAGTTCCGCAGGGCGAATGAGGAGGATCTTCCTGAAATTTGTCGTATGGTAAAGCTTGCCGGAGAAATTGTTCCCGTGAAAGAATGGTTTGAGGCAGAGAATGAAGAATTTCTTGCAAAGCATATCCGCGAGGAAGGATTTACCCTCTTGGCAAAGAAGAATGGACAGACTGCAGCGATCATGATTGTCCGTATTCCCGGAATGGCAGAGGACAACCTGGGAGAATATCTGAAGATTTCCAAGGAAGAAATGAAGCGGGTTGCGCATCTGGAGATTGCTGTTGTGGAACCGGGGTATCAGGGATACGGACTGCAATATGAGCTTTTCTGTCAGGCAGAAGAAATCGTAAAAAATAAGCAGATGCGGTATCTGATGGCAACAGTCCATCCGGATAATATATACAGTTTTCGCAATATGGAAAAGCTTGGAATGAAGACAGTTCTCGAGACAAAGAAGTATGGCGGGAAACGAAGATATGTTATGAGTAAAACATTAGAATATTAGAAAAAGTGAAAGAGCTTGCAGAAAGTGTAATGAAACATTTTGTGTAAGCTCTTTTTGTGTACAGCAAAAAGAGCTAAAATGAGAAAGTTTCTTAACTGATAACTTTAATATTGACATGCTAACTAGTGATAATATAAACTACTATAAGTTAGAATATACAAACAAAGAGGAAACAAAATGAAATTCATAAATAAGATCATTGCGGTCTGTTTGTGTGCATCTGTATTTGCAGGCGGATGCGGTCAAAGTGGACAGGATACGACAAAGAGTAAAAAAAGTGAAAGTACAGGCAGTTCGAAAAAGAGTACGGAGCAGGCTTCTTCGGATACCGAGGCATCAAAAGACATTTTTGCAATGGATACCTATATGACAGTGACAGCATATGGAGAAAAAGCACAGGATGCGGTGGATGCCGCTGAAGCAGAGATTGAAAGATTAGATACACTTTTATCAACGGGAAATGCAGACAGTGAGATTGCGAAACTGAATGAACAGAAAAGTGCAGCACTTTCAGAAGATGGCGGATATCTTGTGAAGCGCGCACTGGAACTGAATAAGGAAACGGATGGGGCATTTGATATCGCAATTTATCCGGTTATGGAGGCGTGGGGATTTCCGACACAGAATTTCCGTGTCCCGTCAGCTGACGAACTGACAGGGCTTCTGAAGCATGTGGATGCAGCGAAGATCTCATACGATAAGGATACAAGAGAAATCTCTTTTGAAGATGACCAGATGAAAATCGACCTTGGAGGAATTGCAAAAGGCTATACTTCCTCGCGGATTATGGATATTTTCAAAGAAAACGGGATTACAAGTGGTCTGGTAAATCTGGGTGGAAATGTACAGGCACTCGGAACCAAGACAGACGGAAGCAACTGGCGGGTTGCGGTACAGAGTCCGGACGACACAGAGGATTATCTGGGAGTTTTATCCATTCGGGATAAAGCGGTGATCACATCTGGTGGATATGAACGCTATTTTGAACAGGATGGTGTGACCTATCATCACATTATTGATCCAAAGACCGGATATCCGGCAGAGAACGGACTAGTATCTGTCACGATCGTAAGCTCGGACGGAACCCTTGCAGACGGACTTTCTACCTCACTTTTTATCATGGGAGAAGAAAAAGCGGCAGAGTTCTGGAAGGCGCACAGTGATGAGTTTGAGGCGATCCTTGAGACAGATGACGGAACGATTTATGTGACAGAAGGTCTGAAAGACAGCTTTACAACGGATCTTAACATGAAGGTTATTACGAAATAATTTGCGTGAAATGAGAGGATAATGAGAGATGGACATCAAAGAAACCGGTAAAAAATTAAAACCGTTTGCACCCGTTCTTTCAGTTGCACTGGTTACGGCGTGCGTGGCAGGATCCTTAAGCGGATATGAAGCGCCGGTCTATGCAGCGACGCAGGAAGAAACACCGATAAAAGAAGAGGCAAAAGAGAAGAAAGAAGAAAAAAAGACAGCAGCCAAAGGTTCGTTTGATCTGGAGGATGGCGTGTATAAAGGAACCGGAACCGGGTATGCAGGAGATATTACCGTATCGGTACAGATCAAGGATAAGCAGATCGTTTCGATTGACATTCTGAGTTCTTCCGATGATGAGGCATTTTTTTCACGGGCAAAAGCAGTGATCGACAAGATTATCGAAGGACAGACACTGGATGTGGATACTGTATCGGGAGCAACTTTCAGTTCCAGAGGAATCATCAGTGCGGTAAAAAATGCGCTGACCGGGGAAAAGGATACCGGTGAGACAGGACAGGCGCAGTCCGGTCAGACAGGGGCGGCGGCAGGAAGCTCAACTAGTGTGGCACAGGTAGAAGATGCGGCAGCGTATAAGGACGGAACTTATTACGGTTCGGGAACCGGATTTGGCGGTCCGCTGAAGGTTATGGTAGAAATCAGCGGAGGGAAGATCGCATCCATCCAGATTGTGGAGAACAGTGACGGAAGCGATTATATTTCCAAAGCAGCTTCTCTGATCGATTCTATTATTACGACACAGAGTACTAATGTGGATACGGTGTCAGGGGCAACCTACAGTTCAGTCGGAATTATCCAGGCAGTCCGGGATGCACTGAGTCAGGCTGCGGTAAATGGTACATCAGATACTTCGCAGAATAACAATAATAACAGCAACAACAGTAATAACAATAGTTCATCAGACGACAATAATTCTACCGTAACCGGAACCGTTCCGTACAAGGAAGGAATCTATTACGGAACAGCAGATGGTTACAGCGGAGATGTATCCGTTGCAGTCGTGATTCAGGAAAAGACGATCAAAGCGATCCTGATCACAGAAAGTTCAGATGATGAAGCGTTCTTTAACCGCGCAATGGATGTTGTGAAAAAGGTGATAAGGACACAGAAGACAGACGATGTAGATACTGTGTCAGGAGCAACCTACAGTTCCAAAGGACTGTTAAATGCAATCAAGAATGCACTGAAACAGGCAGAGAAAGTGACAAATGGAGAATCCATTGATGAGAAGCCGGATTTGACAGAATTAAAAGAACTGATCGAGAAAGCTGAGAAGCTGGAAGAGGATACATACACAGAAACGAGCTGGGCAGTTCTGCAGACCAGACTTGCGGACGCAAAAGATGCACTTGAGGAAACGAAACAGACTGCGGTTGATAAAGCGGTGGAAAAGCTGAAAACAGCAATCGCACAGCTTGAGTCGAAAGACGGAAAAGATGAGGAAAATACAAAGTATATCAGTGGAACTTATGAAGTGACTGTTCCTTGTGAGCCGGATGATGACGAAGATTTTGAAGAATATAATCTGACGATGACGGTGACGATCCGCGACGACAAGATTGTGGCAATCACGGATATCACGGGCGATGGGGACAGCGGTAATGACAGATATATCACGAAAGCTGCAAATGGTACTTCAAGTATAAAGGGTGTGGTATCCCAGATCATAGATAAAGGAATGCCGGAGGATATTGATACTGTTTCCCGTGCAACCTGCTCTTCCAATGCAATCCTGGAAGGATGCAAGAAAGTACTGGAAGAAGTAGAAAGACCGACAGATATGGAGGCTGAATAACAATGAGAGAATTCTGGGTAAGACTGGTAAGTATGCTCGCGATCGTGGGAGTTCTGCTGGGATACAATTCAGTGCTGGATGTGCGTGCGAAAGAAGATGAGATCGCCCGGCTTTCCGCACAGGTTGCCGGAAACGGACAATCAGACAGCGGAAATGGAGGTTCCACAAACTACAAGGACGGAACCTATACCGGGGAAGCTGATGGATTTGGCGGAACAATCCAGGTAGAAGTGAAGATTGAGAAAAGCAAGATTGCAGAGATCAATGTGATATCGGCAGAGAAAGAAGACGGAGCATATCTTTCCATGGCAAAGGATATGATTCCAAAGATCATCGATGCACAGAGCGCAGATATAGATACGATCAGTGGTGCGACATTCAGCTCGACCGGAATCAAAAATGCATCGGAACAGGCTCTGGAAAAGGCGATAAAGTAACGTGAAAAAGATGGATATTCATAATTTAACGGCGAAAGATATAAAAAAATTACATATATGGCTGAGAGCATTGATCCAGGTACTGTATTTCCTGTTTATCCCATCTGTGTATACAGCGGCATTTGCCGGAGTGAAATACATATTTACACAGATTGGTGCAGGAGGAAAGGTTGCCATGACCTCTTTCGTGACAGTGTTGGTTGTGATCTGCATTTATACGATCCTGTTCGGAAGATTCTTCTGCGGATTTGCCTGTGCATTCGGTACGCTGGGAGACGGCGTGCATGCACTCTATGTGTGGATCTGTAAAAAAATGAAAAAGAAACCGCTTCAGATCGCAGAAGCGTGGACAGAAAAACTCTGCTATCTGAAATATATTGTACTGGCACTGATTTCAATCTTGTGCTTTGCAGGCGTATACAGCAAGGCAAAAGGAACCAGCCCATGGGATGTATTTTCCATGCTCCATGCCGGCAACTTTAAGCTTGACGGATATCTGGTGGGACTCGTCCTTCTGGTTCTGATCCTTGTGGGAATGTGTTTTGAAGAACGGTTTTTCTGCAGAAATTTCTGCCCGATGGGAGCTGTGTTTTCCCTGCTTCCGGTCCTTCCGTTTTTCGCACTTCACAGAGACCGGGAAAATTGCATCAAAGGATGTAAGGCATGTACAAAGAAATGTCCTTCTAACATCGGACTTCCGGAAGATGGATCGCCGAGGGTAGAAGGTGACTGTTTCCAGTGTCAGAAATGTATTGATACCTGCCCGAAAGGAAATATTCATACCAGTATAAAAGGAATTTGCGGAAATGAATTTTGGTTTACGATTTTGCGGGCAGTAATCTTACTGATTCTTCTGCTCTGGCTGGGTGTATAGAAGATGAAAAAGAAAGATATGATGCTTGGAGCAGGCATTATTGTGATTGCGCTTGCGATGCTGCTTGTGATGCAGCTGACGAGAGGGGAAGAAGGAAACCAGATCCAGATTACGCTGGATGGGAAAATCTATGGAACGTATTCCTTATCGAAGGATCAGACCATCGAAGTAAAGGATGGCGATTTTTATAACCGGATCAGGATCGAAGACGGAAAGGCGTATATGGAAGAGGCGAATTGTCCGGATGGTTACTGCGAGGAACAGGGAAAAATCAGCGGACATACACAGACGATCGTCTGTCTGCCACATAAGCTCGTAGTAGAGATTCTGGAAAATGAGAATGACCAGAGCTTTGAAACTTCAGATCCGGAAGATGTAGCTCCAGATACGATCGCAAAATGATAAAGGAAAAACAGATGAATAAAAACAAAAAACTTGCCAATATGGCAATGCTGGTTGCGCTGGCGATGATATTCAGTTATGTGGAAAGCTTAATACCGATCAATTTCGGGATACCGGGAATGAAGCTCGGAGTTGCCAATCTGGTGACTGTGACCGGGCTGTATTTCCTGGAGCTTCCGGAAGTATTTCTGGTGGTAGTTATGCGGATCCTGCTGACTGGCTTTTTATTTGGAAATGGAATGTCGATCGTTTACAGCCTGGCAGGAGGAATCTTAAGCTTTCTGGTTATGGCATTGATGAAGAGGCTGAAAGGATTTTCCATAGCCGGAGTCAGTATCGCGGGAGGCGTGTCGCACAATATCGGTCAGATTATCGTGGCATCCGTTGTAGTAGAGAATCTGAAACTGATTTATTATCTGCCGGCACTTCTGATCGCCGGTACAGTGACCGGATTTGTGATGGGAATGATAAGTAAAAAGCTGCTTCCGACCGTAAAAAGAGAAGCTGAGAGAGCAGCGCAGGTAGTTTAAATTTTTTGATTATAGGTTAGCAGAAACTAACTTAATAATAAATTTTATCAACAACAAGGAGGTAATTATGGGAAAGGGAACAATTAAGACAAAAGCTATGACAATGGCTGTGGCGATGTCGATGGTAGCTGGACTTTGTCCGTCGACGGTGTTTGCGGCATCGGGAAGTGAAGTTGCGGCAGATGGGACTTATACGAAAACAGCGCATGTAACAAGAATAGAATCTGAAGATTCGGATGATGAATGGAATGAATATGATGTAGAGGTAAGTCTTACAGTAAAAGATGGAAAATTTGAAGATATTACTGTAACACCAGGAGAAGGATATGATTCTGGAAATAGCAGTTACTTTAATAAAGCTTATGATAAACAAAAAGGAATCAAGACATTACTTAAAGGACAAGCTGCAACAGAAGATGTAGTGAACAGTTGGAAAACAAAAAAAACTGAAACGGATACAGATGCAGTAAGTGGCGCTACACGTACAGCAATGGCAGTTAAAGCAGCTGCACTTGAGGCAATTCAGTCCGCACCAGTGGCTTCAACCGTAACGGTAGATACATCTGCTCTCGAAGCTGCAATTTCAAAAGCAGAAGGATTAAGTAAGGATGCATACACAGAAGCAAGCTGGACAGCAATGCAGGAAAAGCTGACAGCAGCAAAAGAAGCTCTTACAGCAAAAGAATCCCAGGAAGCAGTAAATACAGCAGCAGATACTTTAACAAAAGCAATTGATGCACTTGTGCAGAAAACACCAGATGCACAGAAAGAAGTCTATGTATTAATGAACATTCCATATGCTGATTTCTACAAAGCAGATGGAGTGACAGGTGCGGATACTGTTTCATCAGCAACAAAACAGAAGACCAGAGCTTCACTGGCAGCCGGATCTTATCATGTAAATAGTGATGGTTCTGATATTACTGGTGTGACATTCCCGGTTAAGATCAGTGATGCATCTGTATTAGGAAAATATACACAGGTTACTGATGAAAGTGAAGTTACGATTACAACAAATATTAAAAGAAAAGAAAATACTGTTACATATAAAGGACAAGATGCATTATTTGAAAGCGCAAGCTATTCTTATTATATTTTAAGTGCCACACCATCTTATTATAAAGAAGCAACGGTAAATGCAGATGGAACATTTAACTTCAGTGAGGTAAAAGGAGAAGCTTCCAAAGTAAAGCCTCTGTCCGATGCTACAACAGAATTTAAAACCTCGTCTAATTATGGTGATTACCAGTTAAATATAAATGGTCTTCCAACAAGTATTAATACAGTATATGGTGTTGTGATTAGTACAAAAGAAGGAAGTAATTACGGTCTTCGTCATGTAGAAAATATCTGGAAGCTTAAGGAGCAGGAGCAGAAGCTCGCATGGAGCACTGGATTTGTAACAGAATCACATGGAAACAAACTTGATTCCAAAGATTATGCTACCATGATGGGACAGACGATTAATAAAGTAACTTACTACACAAATGATGGTATTTATGAAATCCCGATGGACCAGAAAGTAGCGAAGAAATTTGATGGCGAAGTATCAGTGGCAGATATTTCTACCAAATCAGATACAACATCTGTTGTGGTAAGTGGACTTCCAAGTGATTTTGAAGAAGAATACAAAGTTGATGGAATCGGAATCGATGAAGATGCATATTCTGTGGAAATTAAAACAGAAGGTAAGACTACTACAAGAACAATTAAATTCAAAAAAGCTCTTACAAAAGGTCGATATACCGTTACACTTAGCGATAGGAGTGGCACTTATGTACCGATTTCAACTACTTTTAATGCTTATACAGAGACAATGCCGGTGAAATATAATGAAGATAATAAAGCACCGGCAGTTGTAAAGAATGACGATGTTAATGAAGAAGAATTTCAGACATATTTAAAAAATATTAATTCTGTTACAGTGAACGGAAAGGAATATGCAGCATCTGGAGAGAAAGCAGTAAAACTAATTACAGAAGATGGAAAACTTGATCTTACACAAGATGCGTTTAAAGATGCAAAGGCAGGAGACGCATTTACTGTAACAATTGCAGAAGATGGATATCAAGCATACACATTTACTTATAAAGTAGCAGGAGAGAACAGAGAGTATTCCTATGTTTATGTAGGAATGAACTGGTCAGAATACTGGGCAAATGAAGGTGTGTATGCAGCCGGAAATGCCGAAGCATCTGGTGTTACTGATTCTCGTAATGAATATGATAAAGGCGCTTTTGATACCGTTACAAGAGCAACTGCAAATCATGGCTTACATAGAGGAAGTTTTCAGTGTACGGCAGTGATTAAAGATACAGATGGTAATCAATATAACCTGTCTTACTGGGACAAAAATGGAAAAGCAGTGATGACAGATGGCAGCATTTATACAAGAACTACAAATGCAGAAAAGAAGGCTGTATTTACTGCAGAAGATGGAAGCTCATTTATTCAGGCAGATTACAAAGTGACTGGTATAAAATATGTTCCTGTTAAAGTGAAAACAGCAGATTTAAGTGCATTGAAAGAAAAATATGTGGTTGTAGAAAATGGAGGCACATTGATTGGCGGATTTTCTGAAAACCAGCTTAAATCATATACAGCAATTGCAGATGTAACAGCGAATACGAATGGTCTTAAAACAGCAGAAAAGCAGAAAGATGGTTCTTTCACATTTTCAGCAAGAACAACAGGCTCTTATTCTGGATTAAAGGATACACAGCTTGAAACTGCTGATGTTACTCCAAATATTAGAGAAGGGGAAGCTGTTGGAAGCTATGGAGAATTCATACGTGTGGATTTAAATGGTAACTATGGTGGTCTTGGTTCTGCGATGCAGGCTGTCGAATGGACTTATTATGGAAATGATTCAACTTATACAACACCGGTAAGAACATTTGGAACAAAATTCGCGGCAGATAACTGGATGCACAAATCCATGGGTATTCAGCTTGGACTTACAGAATCTCTCAGATGTGAACTTCCAGAAGGAACAGATGGAACGGGTTACTGGAAATTGACTGTATATGGACTTGGCTATGCTGATTACAGTTATAACTTTGAAGTCGGAACAGAAAATATAGCGAAACCAAAAACTGCGAGTGAAGAAGATAAAAAAGCTTTACAGGCTAAAATTGATGAAGCAAGTGCATTGAAAGAATCTGATTATACAAAGGATAGCTGGGATAAGATGATGAGTGAACTGGAAGAATCGAAAGAACTTCTTGCGTCAGACAATCCATTACAGTCAGCAGTAAAAGAGCAGACAATTCACATGACAGAGGCAATGGAAGCCCTTGTAAAAGTAGAACATTCAGTTGACACAACAGAGATTGAAAAAGCAGTTGCAGAAGCAGAAGGACTGAAAGAATCTGATTATACAGCAGAGAGCTGGGCAGCATATCAGGCAGCACTTGCAAATGCGCGCACAGCACTGGAAGCTAAGGAAAGCCAGGAAGCAGTAGACAATGCAACAGCAGCATTAAATGCAGCAAAAGAAAAACTTGTCAAAGCAGACGAACAGCCGGTAACTGTAGATACCTCTTCTCTTGAAAAGGCAATTGCAGATGCAAAAGCACTCAAAGAAGCAGACTACACAGCAGACAGCTGGAAAGCACTGCAGGGCGTACTGACAGAAGCCCAGAAAGCACTGGATGCAAAAGAAAGTCAGGAAGCAGTAGATAATGCAACAAACAGCCTGAACAAAGCAATCAAGGCACTTGTAAAGAAAAACAGCTCATCTGTAAAAAAGACAGATGGTACAACAAATAAATCCAAGACAAGCGGAAGTGATTCCGTGAAGACCGGAGATCCGGCAAGCGTATTTGGATGGTTAGGACTTGCAGTTTCTTCACTCGGGGCTGGTATTGGTGGATTTGCTTGGAAACGCAGAAAAAGAAAATAATAAAAAGATATGATTTTTAACAAATCATAGGATCCGGAAAGTCGGCAGACGGCAAGAAAAAGCCAGTTCTGCCGGCTTTTCTTGCTATTTACCGAACGAGAATGTATAATTTTTGGTAAAAGTATGATTTTTTGCATCAGAAGTATAGTTTTTGATAAATTCTTTATCATGTCTTATCTAAAATAAGAAGTAGGAAGATTATCAGGAATGGGGAAAATGGTATGAAATTATTAAAACTTGTGATTGTAGATGACGAACCAATCCTTCTGCAGGGACTGGTTAAGACGTACAACTGGAATGAGATGGGATTTGAAGTTGCCGGTCAGGCACAGAGTGGGGAGCAGGCAATCGAAGTGATCAAAAAAGTGAAGCCCCATGTCGTACTGACGGATATCCGGATGAAACAGGTTTCCGGTCTGATGGTGATGGAAGAGATCCAGAAGACAGAGCTGGATCCGGTTTTTATTGTGCTCAGTGCATACCGTGATTTTAATTATGCACAGCAGGCGTGTGATCTTGGTGCATATGCATATCTGCTGAAACCAATCGAGGAAGATAAACTGCAGGAGACCATGCAGGGCGCATACCAGACCTGTATGGAGAAACTGGAGAGCGAAGAGCGTTATGAAAGCTGGGAAAATATGATCCGAAAAGATTCCACCAGTTTTCTTCAGGTTGTTGTACAGAAATATTTACAGAATAAAATTTCCTATGAAAAAATGCAGGAAGTATTTGCGATCTTGAAAGATGTGATCGAAGAGGGCGACCGTTTTATTGCAATGTGTGTGGATCTTGATCTTACATATAAGATTACGGATGCACTGAATTACGAAGCAGCCAGGCTGGAATTGATACAATCTCTGGAAGAAATGTTTTCAGAGCGGTATTTTTTCTGGCATTTTGAAAAGGCAGAAGGTTGTCATGTATTTCTGATCAAGACAAAGGAAAATGCGACAGTGCGCGAGATTGCGCAGATTCTGGAACAGGTTAAAAGAGAACAGAAAAGTCCGGTTACTGCATCGATTTCCAAACCGTATAAAGGACTGGATGGAATCCGCCGGAGTTACGAAGAGGCGCAGGGACTTTTCGATCCAATCTGCAGCAGTGCCACAAATGAGAATACTTTTTCCATACCTGTGAAAAAGGAAGAAAAAGCGGCAAAAAGTGATTGTGAAGAGGCAGGACTTACGATCGTCAATGCTGTTCGGAAGAATGCGTTTAAAGAGTTAAAACAGGCTTTTATTGCGTTGATCTACGCACTTCCACATGAGGAAGAGTTACAGATCCGTTATATACATAAGGTTATGCTGCAAGCGGAGATGATGCTGAACGATACTTACGGAATGACGGAAAAACTGCAGAAACAGTTCCGGAATTATTATTCGAATATGGAGAGTCTGACAGCAGCACAGGCGGTAGATGTCAGTTATAGGATCCTCGGAGAAGCAATTGAGGAACGGGAAAAATACGCAGAAAGCGGAGAAAATAAATGTGCAAAGGAATATATGACAGTGGCACTTTCTTATATCGGTGAGCATTTGCAGGAGGAAGAACTTTCTATTGTTCAGGTGGCAACGCAGATTTATTTGAATCCGGTATATTTCGGGCGTGTATTTAAAAATACATTTCATATGACCTTTAAAAAGTATCTCTTACAGCAAAGAATGGAGAAAGCAAAGAGGCTGATCCAGGATGGATGTGAGAGTATAGGAACGGTATGTGAGCAGGTGGGAATCAGCAATGCATCCTATTTTTCACATTTATTTAAAGAATATACAGGAAAATTACCGAGTGAATACAAAAAGGATTACGAAGAATGAAGAAATGGGTGATTAAATCCGGAATACAGAGAAAATACCTTCGATATATAATGGGGCTGTTGTTGCTGGCAATTTTGCTGTCAAGCATCGGTGTTTGGATTTATGTAAGGCAGAGTCTGACCACAGAGGTTACAGATAAATATGAATTTTTAAATGAGAAGATGGGGCTGGCTCTGGATACACTGTCAAAAGAGGCGGATGAAGGGACAGCAGAATGTATTACTTACGATCAGGTTCAGGAAAGTCTGAAAAAAGCTTCATTTGCAGATGTGGAAAAGAACTCTCTTCAGAAATATTTTGCCTATATGAATCTGGATCATGTGGCAGAATACTGCTATGTGGATAATAAAAATAATGTTTATGCCAGATCCTACTCGCATATTGATTATGAAGATTTTTCAGACAGCCATCTGGAAGATTACATGGGAGATTCTTATGCGAAAACACAATGGTTCTGGGCGAAGGATACTCTGTTTGGGACGGAGAAGGAAGCATTGTTTATCGGAAGATATGTACACAGCATGGAATACGCCAGCAAACCAGGACTGCTGCTCATCAAGATGAATGACAGCTTTCTGGAAACGATACTTGGAAAGGATCGGAGTATGACAGATGAAGTGCAGATCGGAATTCTGGATAAGAAGGGGAATTTATGTGCTGCCTGGTGCCCGAAAGGGACGAAGATTTCGGATGCGGTAAAACAGGAAGTCTATAAGATCAGCGCACAGAAAACGAGTGGTATTCTTGCAAAAAGCCGGAGAGTGAGCGGTGGTGTCTGCTCCATTTACAAAGAAAGCAGCTCTGAAATGACGGTGTTCACAGTCGTTCCGTCAAGTGTAATGACGCAGGGAACGATGAGGGTACTTACGGTGCTGATCGGGATTTATCTGTTTGTGGCAGTGGTAGCGGTTGTGCTCAGTATCTATTTTTCCAAGCGGTTCACCAGTCCAATCCGGGAGATCAGTGAAGAGATGACACAGTTTGATGGAAATGATTTCAGTCGCCTGATTGAATTGAATACCAATACAGAACTGGATCAGATCGGACATTCCTACAATAAGATGCTAAAAAATATTGAGAATCTTCTGGCAGAGATCAAAGAACAGGAAGGGGTGCTCAGACGGACGGAGTTGAACATGCTTCTGGCACAGATCAACCCACATTTCCTTTATAATACGCTGGATACAATTTACATGCTTGCGCGGATAAACGGAGAAGAGACGACCATGAAGATGATTCAGGCACTTTCCAGATATCTGCGTCTGTCACTCAGCAAGGGCAGTGATATCGTGACGGTGGAGGACGAACTGGAAAATGTAAAGAGTTATATGGAAATTCAACAGATCCGGAATGCAAATCTGTTCCGGTATGAGATTGAGTGTAAGGTGGAAGAGAAGAGTACGTGGATGCTGAAGCTGATCTTGCAGCCACTTGTCGAGAACGCGATCAAGCACGGATTCTGCGAAATTTATGAGAATGGTCTGATCCGGATTGAGATTGCGAGGGAGGATAGCCAGCTGAAAATCGTGGTATTCAATAATGGGAAGCCGATTGACCGGGAAATGATGGAAAAGATCAATGCCTTAAACGGGCATCCGATTCTGGAGGCGAAAAAATGCTTCCAGGATAAGGAACACGGATATGGAGTGGTGAATGTACTGACCAGACTGCGGCTGAAATATGGAGAGGATGTGCTGTTTTACTATGAGGCAGAAGAAAATGGAACCCGGTGTACAATCCAAATTCCGGATGACGGAAAGGAGAAACGTGATTTATAGAAAATATTTGCAATCGGTGTTTTGTATCGCACTGGTTCTGACAGTGCTGACCGGATGTGGTAAAAATACGGGGCAGACAAGCCGGAGCACAGAAAAAAAGGAGATTGATATTCCGATCATTCTGACGGTAGATCCGACTTCCGGCAAGAAAACGGAACAGGATGTCGTTGATGCATTTAATGAAGAATATGCCGGTACGTATCATATGCAAGTGGAATGGATCATGGAGACGGAAGAGGAATACCGAAAAAATCTGAAACGGTTAAATGTCACAGACGAGCTTCCGGCTGTGATCTATGATGTGCGCACCCTGCCGTCCTTTTATCAGATGATGGTTGCGGATGGACGGATCGAGAATCTGAGTCCGTATCTGGAAGAGGATGAAGAGTGGAGGAATATGATCGAACCGGCGGTGATGGAAGGCTGTACGGATGAGGATGGCAATATCTATCTTGGACCGATCAGTACGGCGGCATTTGCGTGCGCCGGCATGTTTTGGAATCCGGAGCTTTTTGCGGAAGCAGGGATTGAGAAATTCCCGGAGACATGGGAAGAATTCTGGGACTGCTGTGACCGGCTGCAGGCAAACGGAATCACACCGCTTGGACTTCACACTGAAGGAACCGGCTGGGCGCCGATGCTGATTGCAACAGCAGAGGCAGCACATACGGAAGAAGGCTATGCATTTATGAAAGAGCTTCTCCCAGAAAGCTATTCCAATGATACCGGTCTTGAAATTGCAAAAACCTTGCAGAAATTGTTTCGGTATACAACAGAAGATGCAATTCATGCGGACTACGATGTGGCATACAATAATTTTGTCACAGGAAAGGTGGCAATGATTCCGAACGGATACTGGATGATCGACCAGTTGCCGGAAGAATGGAAAGAAAAGGTAAGATTTTCCGCATTTCCGGGAAATAAACTGATCGCCTCACCGGAAACCTTTGGCTGGGCGGTGGTTTCCACTTACAGCGAGGAGGTCAAAGAAGGAGCGGTTGAATTTTTGAAATTTCGCACGAAATTTAATCTGGAAGAGAAGAAAGAGCTGATGGACAAGAACGGACGCACTGAAATCAGCCAGCTCCTTCAGGATTATGTAAATGCCTACAATAACAATCCGCAGATCGTTCCGAACTATCAGGTGAAATGGAACTCCATCCTTCAGGAAGAGACGATCGGGGAGTGCCTGCCACAGCTTGCCGCCGGGAAAATGACGCCTGCGCAGATGGTGGAGACTGCCGATGAAAGTGTCCGGGAGTATGAGAAAGAGAGATGA
>ERZ894209.197-NODE-197-length-44395-cov-21.744023_pt1 | contig 44395 bp, 43 predicted proteins | sample MGYA00380288_ERZ894209 | MGnify/ENA primary metagenome ERZ894209 (study PRJEB32331, sample SAMN06328482) | human gut metagenome | biome: human gut microbiome; feature: stool | host: Homo sapiens | collected 2013-12-13 ... | reverse complement strand
TAATACACCTAAAATTAGATTTAAGGGTTTTACGGATGATTGGGAACAGCGTAAGCTAATAGATTATCTTGAAGTTTCAAAACTTAAGAACAAAGATGAGACCTATGGCAAAGAGGATGTGCTATCCGTTTCTGGTGATTACGGAGTGGTGAATCAAATAGAGTTTCAGGGTAGATCTTTTGCTGGTGTATCGGTTGCTCCGTATGGAGTAGTAGATACTGGAGATGTGATTTATACAAAGTCACCACTTAAATCTAATCCATATGGAATAATCAAGACAAATAAAGGAAAACCAGGAATTGTATCCACTTTATATGCTGTCTATAAACCGTTAGATAATGTGTACCCAGAGTTTATTCAAATCTATTTTGAGCAGGATGCAAGGATGAATAATTATATGCATCCATTAGTAAATAAGGGTGCAAAAAATGACATGAAGGTGTCTGATGAGAATGCCTTGAACGGTGAAGTTTGCTTTCCAAATAGAGATGAACAGATAACGATATCAGCTTTATTTGCTAACCTCGATTACCTTATCACCCTTCATCAGCGTAAGTGTGATGAAACAAAAAAATTGAAGAAATATATGTTACAAAAAATGTTTCCACAAAAAAATGAGAAAAAACCAGAAATACGATTTGCGGGATTTACGGACGATTGGGAACAGCGTAAGTTGGGGGAACTGGCTGAGATAGTTGGTGGAGGAACCCCAAGTACCAGTGTGAATTCATATTGGGATGGAGATATTGATTGGTATGCTCCAGCAGAAATCGGTGAACAGATTTATTTGGAATCCAGCCAGCGTAAAATAACAGAGGAAGGTTTAAATAAGAGTTCTGCTAAGATTCTTCCCATAGGAACAGTTCTCTTTACATCACGTGCAGGTATTGGAAAAACCGCTATTTTACTGAAAGAAGGCTGTACAAATCAAGGCTTTCAGTCCATCGTTCCGAATAAAGTAAAATTAGATTCGTACTTTATTTTTACAAGGTCTGAAGAACTTAAGAGATATGGTGAAACAGTTGGTGCTGGATCAACATTTGTTGAGGTATCTGGAAAGCAGATGGCGAACATGGAATTGATGATGCCAAAGACGATGCCAGAACAACAGCAAATTGGCGAATATTTTGCAAACCTCGACCACCTCATCACTCTTCATCAACGTAAGTGTGATGAGATAAAAGAAGTTAAAAAATTTATGTTGCAGAATATGTTTCCACAGAAAGGATAAGTGATTATGGCAGAGTTAGAATCAATAATTGAAAAACGGCTTATAGAGCAGTTGTGCAGCGGTGAATCGCAATGGACATATCGACCGGATTTAAGAACCGAAGAAGATTTGTGGAATAATTTTAAATATATACTTGAACAGAATAATAAGGCAAAGCTGGATGATATTCCACTTAGTGAATCTGAATTTGCAAAAATAAAGAATGATGTATCACATGCTTCTTTTTATGATGCTGGAAAGTGGATGGTTGGAGAAAATGGTAAGGTATATGTTCATGTTCAAAGGGGAAGTGAGACACTTCATCTCGTAGTAATGAATAATGAACATGTTGCTGGAGGCTCAAGCGTTTATGAGGTAATAAATCAGTATCAGGCATTTAAGGAGGAAAATGATGAGAGTGGAAGAGATAGACGATTTGATGTAACTCTTCTAATTAATGGAATTCCGGTAATTCATATTGAATTGAAAAATAAAGAACATTCTTATATGGATGGATATCGCCAGATAAAGAAATACATAGCAGAGGGAAAATTTCATGGTATCTTTTCGAATGTTCAAATGTTTGTAGTTAGTAATGCTATTGATACCAAATATTTTTCAGCGGCCAGAGATACAGAATTAAATAAAAAATTTTTGACAGGATGGATTGATAGAAAAAATATTCCAGTGAGCGATTATATTGATTTTGCACAGGCTGTACTTAGAATACCAGAAGCACATGAGATGGTAACAAAATATATTGTACTTGATAATGATAAGAAAAAGTTACTCATATTAAGACCATATCAGATTCACGCAATTGAAGCAATGCGCGAAGCATCAAAGGCTGGAAAATCTGGATTTATTTGGCATACAACAGGTTCTGGAAAAACAATGACATCTTATAAAGCAACAAGAAATCTTTTGATGGATATACCGTCTATTCAAAAGACAATCTTTCTGATTGATAGAAAGGATTTAGATTTGCAGACAAAAGGTGCATTTCAATCATATGCCAATAATGATACAATTGATGTAGATGATACAGAGCATGTTGGAAGTTTGATAAAAAAACTGTCTGATGATAACCGGCAGATGATTGTAACCACGCGGCAAAAGATGCAGGTTATGATTAATCGGCGTCTCAAAGAGGGTACGAAAGAATATGACAAAATAAAGGCATTAAAAGTTGCATTTGTTGTAGATGAATGTCATAGGGCAGTGACGCCGCAGACCAAAAGGGACATAGAGAGATTTTTCTGCAATTCAATTTGGTTTGGATTCACTGGAACACCAATATTTGATCAAAATAGTTATGAGAAAAAAGGGGATTTGCCACAGACTACGGAGGAATTATATGGACCATGTCTTCATAGTTATACAATAAAAGAAGCTATTCATGATGGGGCAGTATTAGGATTTAATGTTGAGAATCTTGGACCTAAAGATATACCAATAGAGGAAGAAGAGAAGTATTATCATAGTGAAAATCACATGCGGAATGTCCTGAATATAATGATCAACCAGTCCCTTTCTAAATTTGGAATGCAAAATGGAAGAGGAAAAACCTATGAGGCGATGCTTACGGTTGAGTCAATAGCCGTTGCACAAAAGTATTATGAGATGCTTTTGAAAATTAAATCAGGTGAAGATGAACTGAAAATTAGTGATGAAGTAAAAAAAGCGCTTCCAGATTTCCCTAAAGTAGCAATTACATTTTCAGTATCCGAAAATGAAGAAGCATCACAAGCTAACCAGGAGGCTATGAAGAGATATCTTGCCTATTATAACAAAATCTTCGGAACAAAATATACAATTGATGCTCTTAGTGCATATAATGGTAATTTAAATGATAGACTGGCAAGAAAAGAAAAACGTTATGCAGATAGAGAACAACAGATAGACATTGTAATTGTTGTAGACCGGTTGCTTACTGGATTTGATGCACCATGTTTATCAACACTTTTTATTGACAGACCACCGATGAGTCCACAGGGTTTGATACAGGCATTTTCAAGAACCAATCGTTTGTATGACCAGAATAAGGAGTATGGACAAATTGTTACATTTAGAAGTCCAAAGGAATACAAGGAGAAAATAAATAATGCACTTGTTTTGTATTCAAAGGGTGGTATAGGACAAGCAATTGCGGAGGATTGGGATACTGTTTTTAACGACTTTATCTTATCATTAAAGACGATACGAACTTTTGCTCCTGAGCCGAGTGATGTGATGGGATTATCTAAGAAGCAAAAGAAAACATTTATTAAACTATTTCGAGATTTAGATCATGATTATGCACATTTAAAATCATTCTCGACATTTCAACCTCAGATGTTGGACAAATTTGATTTTAGTCAGGAAATATACGAAGATTATGCTGCAGTTTATAATAATGTGATGGAAGAATTAAAGAAAGACCCACTAGATGATACGGATGATGACCCGATTAGAGATGATTATGATTTAGTAGCATATAGCAAGTTTAAGATAGATTTTGAGTATATTGTCGAATTACTGCAGGGATTTGTTGAATTTTTGGATCAAAAAGATAATGAATTTGATGAGGTTGAATTTGAGCACAAACTTTTACAATTAAAAGAGATTGTAAAAGAATTTGCTGAGGATAATCCTAGATTGAGTGAGTTATTATTACAGGTATTAAACGAAATTGAACAGGATAAAGCCAGATTTATGGGGCAGGATGTTTCAGTTATTATTAATCAAATGCGTTATGCTGCGATTGATAAAGAAATAGAAAAGTTTGCAACGAAATGGTTTGTTCCGTTTGATGATGTAAAATATGAGGCATATAATTATAAAGATGGTGAATTGGCAAATGAAAATAAATTAAAAGAACTTGCTGATTATGCATTGTATAAAGATGCAACTTTGGATGCACTTCCTAAATTTAAATTTAATGGAGCACTTATAAGAGATTTTAAAGAAGTGCTTATGCCGGAAATAAGCCCATTAATTGAATCATAGTTATAGAAAGCTTGTAGCATATTGCTACAAGCTTTCTTTTATCATAAAGGCGTGCGTATAGTTGTTAGTTCAAATTTGATAAAGATCTCATGATTAAATCAATATCTTTGCTTTCAAGTTCTTGTATGATATGTAAATAAGTTTTTTGGGTTGTTGTCATATTAGAGTGACCTAATCTTCTTGCAACACTTGCGATAGATACACCAGCAAACAGTAGGAGAGAAGCGTGAGTGTGTCTAAGCCCATGGATAGAGATGATGGGTATTTCTACTTCTTTACAATGTCTGGCAAGAACGTTGTTTACTGTGGAATTATAGATTTTTCCTTTGACAAAAATAGGTTCGTCTTCTGGTAATTGTTTTACAAGTTCCGCAAATTGCATTACCGTTTGCCAGTCTAATGGAATTTTTCTGATAGAAGATTTATTTTTTGTTGGAAGAAAGCCGCTGTGATTCTTATAATCCCAAGTCTTTGAAACGGAAAGCATTTGGCGTGAAAGGTCAAAATCTTTTGGTGTAAGAGCCAAGGCTTCAGAAAAGCGCATTCCAGTTTTTGCAATTAGTAAAATGAGCCAATCCATATTTACTTCTGATTTTAAATCAAGATTATCTAGTAATTTGTGAAGTTCATATTGGTTGAGGTATTTTGGCTTTTTTTCTCTTGGAGTTTTCCCTTTGATAATAGCCTTGCGCGTTGGGTCTCTTTGGATAAGTCCTTCATCAACGGCATCTAGGATTGCACATTTTAGATGATGATGAAAATCCATGGTAGTTTGCCGTTCATGAGAAGTAGCATAGTCGTTAAGAAGTTTTTGATATGCAAAACGGTCAAGATTACCTATAGTCAGCTCTGGAGTGAGCCTTTCAAGCCACTGATGAGCCATATTGTATTTGCTCATAGTAACGGGGCGGATAGCACCTTCTTTATAGACGGTAATCCATTGCTTGTAATAATCACAGAATAGGGTAGTAGCGTTGTTGGTTGTCGTTGTATTCATTTGTAAGTCCTCCTTTTTTTTTGGTGATACGCACGCCGATGAAGGGTGATGAGGTGGTCGAGGCTTTCAAAATATGCTGCAATTTCTTTTTGCTCATCAAAATTGGGTACCCTAACCTTCATCTTTTGCAAATCGAGAAATGACAGTACCTTCTGTCCTGTTCCTGTACATGTATATGCTATTTCACGGACAACTTCTTCGCTATTATTCAATACCAATGAGAGGAAGAAAACATCACTATTTTTGCCACTAAAAACGGGATAAAATTTACTAATAATCCCTTTATCACAGCATTTGTTGATATTAAATGTAAAGTCTACTCCGTCACTTCTATTTCGATAAGTACAGTAATTTCTTGGTAGTATATTGTACCCGGTAATATCATGCTGTTGCTTTCTTCCAAAATGCTCTTCTTGCAGTATTACGCCCTCTGTTTTGGATGAAGTAAGAATTGGTAATGTGCAATCCGAATCAACAGTCTCTTTATATTCAGTTATGATATCTCCCAACTTACGCTGTTCCCAATCATCCGTAAAACCCTTAAATCTAATTTTAGGTGTATTACCCATTTCTACACCTCCTTAAATATTTCAATAAATTCCTTAACAGCTGCTTCTGTTTCTGAAGAATTAAAGGTAAGTTCTCCTAACATGGAAAGCAATGCTTCATTACTTTCCTTAATTGCTTTATTAGTTTCTTTAATACTTCCCGTAAGTGCCCGCAAATCTATCTCCTCTTCTTCCTCACTTGTATCAACATATCTAGGAATGTTAAGATTGAAATCATTTGCTTTTATGTCCTCATAAGATGCCAAATATGCAACTTTATCAACATTCTTTCTATCCTTATACAATTCAAGGACTCTATCAATGTGTTCCTCATTCATCACATTTTGTTTCTTTTCTTTTTCAAAAAGATTAGATGCATCAATAAAAAGTACATCTCTTCCTTCTCTGTGCTTTTTCAGAACTACAATACACGTTGGAATAGAAGTATTATAAAACATGTTTGACGGCAAACCAATTACTGCATAAATAGAGCCATTCCTAAGTAATGTTTCTCTAATACTTCCCTCTGCTGCCCCTCTAAACAATACTCCGTGAGGAAGTACAATTGCCATTGTGCCGGTCTGCTTCAAATGATAGAAACCATGTAATAGGAATGCATAATCTGCTTTTGATTTTGGGGCAAGCTTGCCGCCGTAATCCATAAATCTTTCATCCTGTTTAAATCCTTCAGCTGCCGACCATTTAGCTGAATATGGCGGATTCATAGTAACCACATCAAACTCTGTTTCTTCATCTGTTGGCCAATCTGCATCCAAAGTATCTCCATTTCTCAAATGCTGATTTTCTGGAAGTACTCCATGAAGAAACATATTCATTCTTGCCAGATTATAAGTTGATGGCATAAGTTCCTGTCCATAATATTTAATATAATCTGGCTCCTTTGAATAATTCCTGCAACTAAGCATCAGAGAACCAGAACCCATACACGGGTCATATACCTGAAGTCCCTTTTTTTCTTCCTGTCCTGTCATTGCAATTCTACAAAGAATTTGTGCTGGTCCATGAGGAGTATAAAATTCTCCTGCTTTTTTTCCTGTCTCTGAAGCAAACTGTCCAATCAAATACTCATAAGCATTTCCAAGGACATCACCTTTTGCATGAATCAAATCTGCTCCATCTAGAACCTTAATTACTTCTGCTATTGTAGTGCTCTGTTTCTGATCTCCAGTTCCAAGTCTATTAGAATATAAATCTACATCTGCAAATAATCCATGAAACAATTCATCCGACTCTTGAATTCGATTAAATGCAGCCTGTAATTTTTCCCTATTAAAAGTATTTGCCTTTGCATCGTTTAACATACTTACATATGTCATATTAGGATCTAATGTATAATGCATTGAATGTTTTAACTCCTGTAACAAATCTTCTGCATCATCCGTTTCCATTACTTCTTCATATTGTTTCTGTGCCTCTTGCAGATCATCTGGTGTCTCATCATTTAATAAATCGTATGCTTTTACCAGATACGAATCTGATAAATACTTATAAAAAACAAGTCCCAGTAAATATGTCTTATACTCATTCGCATCCATCTTTCCTCGGAGCACATCAGCCCCACTCCATAATACCTGTAATAAATCTTTACTCTCTGTCATTTTTTCAATCCTCCTCAATCTTCCTTATTATTGTAAGTGTAAATTTCTTAATTTTCTCCATCTGCTTTAACATTAACCGATTTTGTATTAAAGACTGTCGATACAATTCTCCAATTTTTCTCTGCTTCTCTATATCTGGCAATCTTATTTTTAATTCTCCAATCGTTTTTACATTTAACTTTTTTACACTAAGTGTTGTTCCCTGATGAACCATCATAATCTGTTGTTCAAAATCTTTTCCTTCATTAAACTGATAACAAAAATACCACTTATCCAGTATAAGATCATCAAATTCACATTTCAAAAAATTTGATGTTATACATTTATCCTTATTCTTCGCCGATATTGGCGCTGCTTTCGATTTAATAAGATTAATAATGCATTCTGCTTTACCATCATATTCACTCATACAATATAAGTCATTTTCAAAATCTTCTGGCAAATATAAACATACTTCTTGTTCTTTTAGCCTTGTAGGATTTTTACCTAAAGTAACATTAATGATATCACTTAATTTTTTTACCTCCATCTCTCTTCTCCTTTCTGTAATTTAGTTAAATTACATTTATAATGATAACACATTGTCAATCTTTGTCAATATGTAATTTAATTAAATTACAAAAAAAGAGTCGTGATTACTCACGACTCCAATATACTATATTTCTAGTCCATTTTGTGGGACTTCAAACTTTTCAATTTCATATATAACAGCGGATACGGATTCCCTTCCTCATCAAAATCTGTTCTTTTATATGTTTCAAATCCCGTGTGCTCATAGAAGCCAACCGCTTTAGGATTCTGCTCATTTACTGTGACTTCATTTATATCATAGTTTTCAATTCCATATTGAAGTAACTGTCTGCCAAGTCCCTTGCATCTTTCCTCTGGTGCTAAGAAAAGCATTTCCAGACGATTGTGTTCTGTTCCTAAAAAAGCTGCTATCTCACCGGATTCGCTCTCAGCAATGACCAAATGGGCAACACCACTTAATGCCTGCGGCACATACGCTTTAATCTGATTGATTTCTTCGTCAGAGAGAAATAAATGGGTTGCCCGGACGGACTGCTCCCAGACGGATAATAATTGTTCGATTCTCTTTGGTGTTCTCTCTTTCAGTTCAAATATATTCATGTATTTATCTTCTCTGTTTTTTATGAATCAAGCCAAATTTCCTGCGCCTTTTTCAAGCATGATATCATGAAAAGCATTTGCTATTCATCAATCATTCCTATTTACAACAGCCAGCAATATCCCGGATGCTTTCTGCCATGTCCGCATCAATGCCCACTGCCCGTTTTCCAAAGCTTTCCGGTACAACTGCTGCGCCAAGGTTTAATCTTATCAGACTTATATTTTTATGTTCCCGCACCAGCTTTTCAAATGGGAAACGGATGATGGTCGGCGTATTAAATCCAACGCCAAGTTCCAATAATACAAGTTTCTTATGCACTGCTTCGCTAAGATACTCTGAAAAAAGTTTTTCCGCACGATACCATGCCGCATCCTGCACAAAATGCCCGTCTTTTCTTAGATTCATATCCATCGGTCCGCCACAGACCGGACATTTCGGCACCATGTAGGATGGAATCTTACAGTCTCTTCTCGCCTGATTCATCTGGGAAAAAAGCTTTCTTGCATCATAAATCTTATTATGGCAGCCCCGCCTGCACTGGATATGAAAATAATCTCCCTGGGTACAGAAAATTTTTTCTTCCGGCAGTCCTGCTTTCACAAACTGCCCATCTGCATTGGTGCTTAATACAAATATATTTTTATCGGAAAGAGCCTCCAATAAACACTTATGAAGCGGTGTCACATCAAGCTCCATCCCACCAAGCAGTGCCTGCTTCGACCAGTAGCCCCAATAGCTTTCTTCATCCGGATACGGATAAAAACCTGCCGAATACATATCCTGCATATAAGGGCCTTTTCCATACTTTTCCTGAAATTCTCCAAAATTTTTTTCAAAAAAACTGCCGCCATACTGTGCGCCTGCTGCCGTGCTCATTCCGGCTCCCGCACCAATCAGGACATAGTCCGCATCCTTTAGCATCTTTCCAGCTTCTTTTATCTGTTCCTGATACGGAATATCCTGAGTGATATAATCCCTTGCCGGTATTCCGCAAAGGAAGTTTTCAAACGTTATATTCATGTGTACTCCTTAACTTTATTTTTCTCACTTACAACAGGTTTCTGTAAAGCGCTTCATCATAATCCTTAAAAACATTAAAGACTACTTTTATCTGGCTTCCGGTTCTCTTTTTATATGCTTTCACGGTTTCCACTGCAATCACAGCCGCCCGCTCATTTGGAAACATAAATACACCGGTAGAAATGCAACAAAAGGCAATGGACTCTAAGTTCTTTTCATCGGCTGCTTCCAGACAGGACTGATAGCAGGAAGAAAGAAGTTCCTCATGTTTCTTTGTAAGCCTGCCACTTACAATCGGTCCTACGGTGTGAATCACATATTCACAGGGAAGATTATAGGCAGATGTAAGCTTCGCCTGACCGGTTGGTTCTTCATGTCCCTGTCTTTGCATCAGCTTCGCACATGCTAACCGTAGCTGGACTCCCGCATAAGTATGGATACAGTTGTCAATGCAGTTATGACAGGGCTGGTAACAGCCTGTCATTCCGCTGTTGGCAGCATTTACAATGGCACCCACCTTAAGTCTCGTAATATCTCCCTTGTAAAGATAAAGCTCCGGCTCTAATTCTTCCATTTCAGATAATGTCACGATTCCCTTTTCGGCATTTACCTGCTGCAAATAAGCATCCTGTATGTGCAAAAACTCTTCATCTATAGCAGATGGCATTCTGACATTCATCAGTGACCGGAGCAGTGTATTCTGTTCTTCTTTTCCAGCCGGAATCTTCATTATCTTATCTTCCTGCTGATATTCCTTCCGTTCTTCTAACAATCTTTCGATTAAATAACGTCTTCTCTCTGACTGATTCATGTTATCCTCTTCTTTCAATTGCCTGCACCGGACAATTTTCATAACAGCTTCCGCAGTGCAAGCAATGATTCTGCTGTATTGTAAATGGCTCGCCTTCTGTGATGCAGCGTTGCGGACAACTGCTCTGACAGGTGGCACATCCGATGCAGGCATCCATTATGTAATATCCCTTTTCTTCTATTCTAGCATTTCCCAATTGATATGTCTCCCGGAATATGGGATTAACGCCCAGATTAAAATATTCTATTTCTGCTCTGTTGATGCAGAAAACAATTCCGATATTTCTGGTATCGCCCGGATATACATTGCTAAGATAAGGCTGTTCTTCAAAAATAATGTCCCGCCATTTTTCCTGTTCGCTCTCCGCCACTGCATAAGCTTTTCCGGACATCCGAATCATTTCCTTATATCTGGTATAACAAAGAATCTGCACTCTGCCATCCTGTTGAAGCTCCCTGCAGAAATTTTTTCCTCTTGCTGTAAAAAAGTAAATTGCATCCTCTTCATAATGTATCGCACTGATATTTCGAATCTGTGGTGCTCCATCTGCATCCACCGTTGCAAATGCCAGCACACCTACTAACTGCATTTTCTTTAAACATGTTGCCAAATCCATTTTCTGTCACCTCTATTCTATTATTTTTATTCTTCCCGGTTTTCTTGGCTTACTGTGTGGTTGCTCGCCCCGGATATAGCCTAAGATAACAAAGCCTTCGCAGCGATAATTTTCCGGTACGCCCCATTCTTTCATAAGCTTTCTTCCTTCTTTGGAATCAAAGGTCTCATAGTCTCTTGATATAATGCAGGATGCAATGCCTCTCCTGTAATATCATTTTTTGTCTTCCAGCACTGCGGGTCTGCTCCATAAAAATTTCCGGTTGCGCCGTTTGCAACAGCCGGACAGCCTCTACACCATGCTTTCAGTTCACATTTACTGCACTTTACAAATTTGTCATAGTCCCGGTATTGCTCCATCTGGCATATCCAGACATCTGCCAGCCGGTCTTCGAATACGTTTGCCACCTTACTGTCCATCACTCGTCTGCATGCCATCACATCTCCGTTTGATGATATTGTAATATGACAGTTTCCGCAGTTACAGCCTCCGTAAATCATTCCGTCCGCTGCATTCTGTGGCAGTTTAAACTCCCCATTTTCATATTCATATAATGTCCACAAGTGGTCTTTTCTATTAAAATAGGTCTCACATCCTGCCGCCTCATATGCTTTATATTTCGCATCACAGATTTCCAGTAAATCTCTATACTCCTGTGGAGTCAGATTGCTGTCTACTTCTCCGCCGGTTGAGACATAGCGGGAAAATGCATATACCTTAACTTTCGCTTTTACTACTGCATCAATAATATCCGGAATTTCCTTTAAATTGGTCTTTGATACGGTGCTCATAATAATGCTTTTGATTCCTGCCCGGTTAAGGCAGCCAACCTTTTCCAGTGTCAGATCAAAGCTGCCCGGTTTGCGGAACCAGTCATGCGTCTTTTGCATTCCATCCAAAGACATCTGGTATTTCTCACAACCGCACACCTTTAACATTCTGCAGATTTCATCATTTAAATGAAAGGGATTTCCCATTAATGTAAATGGAATATTTTTGCTTTTCAGCAATACCATCAGCTTCCAGAAATCCGGGTGAAGGATAGGATCTCCTCCGGTGATATAAAAATATGGTACCCGGTTATAAACCTTGCAGAAGTCTTCGCAATTTGCTACCACTTCACGCATCTGGTCGAATGTCATGCTTTTTAATTCCCTGCATCCGTCTCCCGAAAAAATATAACAATGTTTACAACGCTGGTCACATTCATCTGTAATATGCCATTGAAATGAAAAATACTGACTCATCCTATCCTGCCCTTCTTTCCTAATCTTTCTTATTTGTCAGATGCACCACAAGCTGTTCCGCATGCTGCCGGTTTCTGCTCCGGTTTGTCTGCTGCACCACAGGCTGTTCCACACGCTGCCGGTTTCTGCTCCGGTTTGTCTGCTGCTCCGCAGGCTGTTCCACATGCTGTACTTGTCTTAGCGTCTGCTTTGTTGTTCCATCCAAAAAGATTTGATAATGCCATTTTTGTTACCTCCTGATTCTTTTGTTTTTCGGCAATTTCCTTGTTGCAGACTTATCATAACAAGAGTTTTTCCACTAAAAAAGTACGCACTTTTTTATTACATAGGCACCTTTTTGTAACCACTGTACACATGCAGATTTATATGTTACATTATTTTTGAATCTAATATCATATTTTAAACAAATGGAGGGACTACGGATGTTGACAAAAGACGAATTACCGGAATGTCCGGTTGCTACTACCGTCCAGTTAATCGGTAGTAAATGGAAACTTTTAATTATAAGAAATCTTTTAGAAAGACCCTGGAGATTTAATGAATTGAAAAAGAATTTAGAAGGAATCAGCCAGAAGGTTTTAACGGACAGCTTACGTGCCATGGAAGAGGATGGAATTATCACAAGAACTGTTTACCCGGAAGTTCCGCCTCGTGTAGAATATGCTCTCAGTGACCTTGGTGAATCCATGCGCCCGATTCTTACTGCCATGCAGGAATGGGGTGATAATTATAAAGCAACCTTTCTTTCCTGAAATAGATAAGAAAAAGCACGCCGTTAAAATACACTTTTGGACTTCACCCATTTTGTATTTCAAGCGACGTGTTTTTTTTATAATACTCTTTGAATCGCATCTACTACCTGCTGCCACTCTTCCATGGCTTTCGGATAAAAATGCTCTGCTTTTTCCATATCTCTTTCTTTTCCGGCACATTCCAGCTGGTAAAAGAAATCTCCAAGCATTCTGGCTCCGATTCCCCAGGCTTCACCCTTTAATCCATGGGACTGGGTCACAAATGTTTTCCATAATTCGTTCATGTTTTCTGTATCTGTTGCAGCTTCTGAATCTATGATAGTTGCAGCTTCTTTCATTGTTACTACATGATTTACCTTAAGAGATTGGAACGCTTTCTCTAAATGATGGTGCTTCTTCTCTTTTTCTTTTGCAAAGATACCTAACAATTCTTTATAGAACTGTTCATCTCCATCCGCATAGGATAAGCCTTCCTCTGCTGCAATTCCATGCTTCTCAAGATAATGTAATAAGCCTCTTAGCTTTGTTATCTTTGTATCATCCATGTTTCCCTGGAAAAACATATTTTCTTCCGGCAGATAATCCCTAAGATATTTCTGCAGCATAATCTCCAGTGTACCCGGTTTTACCGGCTTGGTAATATACTCTGCAAATCCTTCGTTTTTGTACAGTTCTTTTGCACCAGCTGTTGCATTAGCGGTAAATGCCACTGCCTGCGTATAATGATTTCGTCCTTTCTCATCTGCACGGATGAGGTGCAGCGTCTCTATGCCATCCGGCTTTGGCATCATATGGTCTAAAAGAAGTAAATCATATGTTTTTTCTTCACATTTTTGAATGGCAGTATTTCCATCCATCACGGTTTCCATTTTAACCTTTGTCTTATGTAAAAGATGTTCTAATACCATCAGATTCTGCTCATTATCATCTACCGCAAGAATGGTAAAGCTGCTGTAATCCGCATTCATACTTTTCTCACTCTGCTTTGTAAAATGATGTTTTTCCGATACTTCTACCCATGGAATCCGAACCGTAAAGGTACTTCCCTTTGCCACTTCACTAATCAGACTGATTTTTCCACCCATAGCCTCTGCCAGTTGCCTTGCAATATCCAGTCCAAGACCGATTCCGTCTTTCCTGCTGTTCCTGGCAGCATTGCCCCGTTCAAAGCTTTCAAAGATTTTATCCTGTTCTTCTTTTCCTATTCCAATTCCACTGTCTGCCACAGTTATCTTCAAAAAGGTATCTCCATTTTCTGCTGCTTTTTCTACACCCAGCTCCACAAAGCCTTCATCTGTGTATTTCACCGCATTTTCCAGAAGATTTAAAATAATCTGACGGATATGTGCCTTGTCTCCATAGAAATGTTTTCCCGGTTTTAATAATGGTTCTTCCATCCGCAGCCGGAAGTTTAAAGATTTCTTCTCTGCCTGTGGTCTCATCTGGGATGCTGCGTCATGGATAACCTCTTCTAAAGCAAATGCATCCTTCTTTATCTGAAGCGTACCACTTTCTAACCGGGAAGCATCTAACACTTCTTCTATCAGTGCAACCATACTGTCACCGGCAGTTGCAATTTCTCTGGTATATCCGCGGATTTTCTCTTCTGATGTCTCTTCCGCAATCACTTCATTCATACCAAGTATCGTATTCATCGGAGTCCGCAGCTCATGGCTCACTTTCATTAAAAATCTGGTCTTTGCTTCGTCCGCACTCCGAAGTCTCTGCATCATTTCCAAGGTTTCTGTCTGGTCGATAAACCAGAGCATGCAGCCGTCCTTCTCACCATTTTCCACAATATCTTCCATACGAAGTTCATAGATGCGGCCATTTTTATGCAATAGTCTTTCCCGGTTCGTCAGTGCCTGTAAAATTTCTTTTTGTCTGCTTGCCGCACTGCCCACCTTTATTTCCGGAAAAAGTTCTTTCATACGCTGGTTGACGGAGATAATTTTATTTTCTGCATCCAGGATAATCAAGCCTTCTTTTCCATGATGAAATACATTATCCACCGCAGCCTGCTGAGAATCAAAATATCCATAACGAATCATTGCCATCATCATGCAGAACATCATAATTGTCATGGCAATGACTACCGGATTATAACTGCCAAATACACCCAGACCCTTTAAGATTAATTCCAGTGCAAAAGTTCCCACACCTGCTATCATATAGAGAATCCGTTTCTTATGAATCGGAGAACTCTCCCTGTAACGCATGATACACAAAATAAATACTGCCAGTATAACGACAGCAAGATGGATATAATGAATCACCCAGATAATCCCGTCTGTTACTTCCATCCGGTTATACATACCATCTTTTAAAATCCGCATCGTTTTATAAAAATACGGATGGTATTCTGCAGTAAATACTGCCACCAGCACAATTGCATTTACAACTGCCTGAATATAATAAATAAATTCAGGAATTTTAAGCCTTCCAAACTCCGATGCAAACCAGAGAAATGCCATTAAAAATCCTGCCTGTCCAACATACTGGATACACAGCCCGGCAAGTGCCTCTCCAACGGTATCCGAATGCACCAGTTCCAGATGAACTCCCACCACAAACAGCATGGTAAAAATATCATAAATAATAAATGCAAGCTGTGCTTTGGAGAGCTTTTTATGAAGACAGACTGCCAACATAAAAAGCATCAGGATAAGTGCTATAATATTTACCGATACAAGAAAATAGAACATACTTCTTTTCCTTTCGCAAAAGTCTTTTTGACTCTTTTACCATATTATAGCGGAATGCCTGATGCTTTTCCACTAATTTTATTTTGCAAATAAAGGAGTAGATAAATAACGGTCTCCGGAATCCGGAAGCAATACCACAATGTTCTTTCCTTTATTTTCTTTTCTTTTTGCCAGCTCAACAGCTGCCTTTAATGCAGCTCCTGCACTGATTCCCACAAGAATTCCCTCGCTGCGGGCAAATGCTCTTCCTTCTTCAAAGGCATCATCATTTTTGATTGGAATAATCTCATCATAAACAGAAGTATCCAGTGTGTCCGGAATAAATCCGGCACCGATTCCCTGAATTTTATGCGGTCCGACTTTTCCCTGGGAAAGAACCGGACTGGTTGCAGGTTCTACTGCAACAATGTGTACAGACTTCTTCTGTTTTTTCAGATATTTTCCAACTCCGGTTATCGTTCCACCGGTTCCTACTCCTGCCACAAAAATATCAACACTGCCTTCTGTCTGTTCCCAGATTTCCGGTCCTGTGGTTTCTTCATGGGCTTTTGGATTTGCCGGATTTTCAAACTGTCCTAAAATAATTGAACCTGGAATCTCTTTATGAAGTTCTTCTGCCTTTTCGATTGCACCCTTCATTCCCTTATATCCGGAGGTCAGTACAATCTGCGCTCCATACGCCTGCAGAAGATTCCGACGCTCTACCGTCATGGTTTCCGGCAATGTTAAAATTGCATGATACCCTTTTGCAGCCGCCACAGAAGCAAGTCCGATTCCCGTATTACCGGAAGTTGGCTCAATAATCGTAGCTCCCGGCTTTAATCTGCCCTTTCTCTCTGCATCTTCAATCATGGCAAGTGCCACTCGGTCTTTTACCGAACCTGCCGGATTAAAATATTCCAGCTTGGCAATGATTGCTGCATCCTCTACACCTGCCTCTTTCATATAATTATGAAGATAGAGCATCGGCGTCTTTCCAATCAGTTCCGAAGCACTGTCCACTATTCCTTTCACACACGTTTCCTTCTTTCTATTCCATTCCTTTGATATATCCGGTTGCAGACTGAATTGCCACTGCACCATCTGCAACTGCTGTGACTACCTGACGCAGGCTTTTCGTCCGCACATCTCCTGCCACGAACAGTCCCGCAAGACTGCTGCTGCAGTCTTCTCCTGCAATCACATAGCCTTTCTCATCGAGAACGTCAAAGTTCTTTAATAATTCCGTATTTGGAATCATTCCAACCGCTTCAAAAACACCATCTACAGCTATTGTCCCACCGTTATCTAAAATAATACCATCTACTTTATCTTCCCCGGTGATTTCCTGTACTCTCGTATTGGTAAGTATCGTTACATTGGAAAGCTCTTCTAATTTCTTTTTTGTCTTCTCTGCTCCACGGAATTCTGCCCTCCGGTGAATGAGATATACCTGTTCGCAGATATCGGATAAATACAATGCATCATCCAATGCGGTATCTCCACCACCGATGACTGCGGCTTTCTTTCCCTTATAAAAGGCACCATCACAGACTGCACAAAAAGAAACTCCTTTTGCCAGCAGCTTTTCTTCTCCCGGCACCCCTAATCTGCGGTTCTGACAGCCTGCCGCATAGACTACGGTTTTCGCTTCTATGTTCTTTCCATCTTCACAGGAAATGACAAAGCTTTGCTCTTTTTTTGTAATGGCTGTAACCTCTGCCTCTTCAATGGTTACTCCAAGTCCTTCGGCATGCTCTAAGAATGCCTCTCCCAGAGAATAACCGTCTTTGCCCGGCAGTCCCGGGTAATTATCTACCCGGCTGCTGTATGCAATCTGTCCGGTTCCAAGATATTCTTTTTCCAGTACAACCGCATCGAGGTTTGCCCGCTTAGCATAGATTGCCGCACTTAAACCTGCCGGCCCACTTCCAATGATAACTACATCTAACATATTACCAGATCTTCCTTCGTTGATTCGTCGCCTTCAATATGAAATGAATTGAGTACCGGCTGTTCCGGTTCCATCAGAGAAAGAATCATATAGCTTGCTTTACTGTCATATGCAAGACGCTTATCTTCTTCGGATGGTCTTGAAGGAGATTCCGGATGGGAGTGCCAGTTGCCTAAAGGCATGAGACCATTGGCACGCATATCCTTTACGGTTGCTAACTGCTCTTTCGGATCCAGTGTAAAATGCTCATTGGAATGGTCGATATTGGTCAACAGATATACCTTTTCTACCACCTTATCCTCTCCGTCTTTGGTTCCTGCAATCAGTCCGCAAGCCTCTTCTGGTACACAGCTTTTGGCATGTGCCAGTATTTTTTCATAATCTGCTTTTTTTAATGAAATCATGCTATCCTCTTTCTATGTTTCATGGGTTATGTATCTGATAACATTTATTTACTGATACATTTATTTATCTGTACATTCTGCCTGTTCATAATCAATCAGCTCTGTTATGGTCGGATGTTCTCCACAAACGGCACATCCCTTGCCATTCCAAGGAAGCTTAATCTTGTGGAATTCCTGCTTAATTGCATCATAGGTCAATAACTGACCGGTCAGCAGATCTCCTACTCCAAGGATGTATTTGATTGCTTCCATTGCCTGAAGGCTTCCGATGACACCACCCATTGCGCCGATAACACCAGCCTGCTTACAGGTCGGTACGGCATCCTTTGGTGGCGGATTCTTAAATACACAACGGTAACATGGTCCCTCTCCCGGAACATAGGTCATTAACTGACCTTTGAAACGGATGATTCCTGCATGGGAAAATGGTTTCTTTGCCATAACACAGGCATCGTTAATTAAGAATTTTGCCGGGAAGTTATCGGTTCCGTCAATGATAAAATCATAATCTGCAATGATGTCCATGATATTTTCACTGGTAATGAATTCACGATATGTACGGACTTCTACATCCGGGTTCATTGCATTAATGGTCTCTTTTGCAGACTGCACTTTTGCTTTTCCAACATCTGCTGTCTGGTGAATAACCTGTCTCTGAAGGTTACTTAAATCTACTTCATCTGCATCTGCAATTCCGATGGTACCTACACCTGCTGCTCCAAGATACATTGCTGCCGGTGCTCCAAGTCCGCCTGCTCCGATGATTAAAACTTTTGCATTTAAAAGTTTTTTCTGACCCTTAGCGCCAACTTCTTTTAAAATGATATGTCTGGAATAACGTTCAATCTGCTCATCCGTTAATGCCATAGCTTCCACCTCCCATGAAGTAAAGGAATTCTACATTATCACCATCCTTAAGAACGGTTGTTGCCTTTGCTTCTGTTTCTATAAATTCATCGTTAATGGATACGGTTACATATTCCGGTGTCTCTACATTTTCCTGCTCAATTAATTCCGGAAGTGTTAATCCGTCTTTTACTTCTTTCTTTTCGCCTGCTACTGTAATCTGCATAATTTCCTTCCTCTCACTTTTCTTTATTTTTATTTGTCAAGGGACTGGGTAATCCACTCCTCAAGTACCGCTTTTTTCTCTGCACCACTCTTACGGGCAATTTCTTCGCCATCCTTGAAGAGTACAATGGTTGGTACAGACATTACACTGTATTTTTCTGCCAGTTCTGAATCAAAGTTGGTATTTACTTTATAGACATTTAATTTTTCTGCCTGTTCGTCTGCGATAGCACCAATGACCGGTGACATTTTCTTGCACGGAACACAACTGTCTGAGTAAAAATCAATCAGCACCGGAATGCTGCTCTTCAATACTTTTTCTTCAAAAGTGTCTTTTGTTACGCGTTCTGCCATTTTTTTCTCCCTTCCAGATGTTTAGTCCTCAACCTTCTTTACAATGAGGTTATAGGTTCCATCTTCGTTATTAACCAGTTTTAAAATCTGATGTCCTTCTTCTTTAATACTGCGTGGTACGTTCTGTACCGGCTCGCCGTCATTCATACGGATTGCAATGACTTCACCATCCTCTAACTCATCAATTGCAACCTTTGCCTTTACAAAAGTAAGCGGGCACACTTTATCGGTAATATCTACTGTGTCATCAATTCTGATTCCTTCGATTTCCATCTTATTTCTCCTCGTATAATAATTTTTATTTTGAATTTCCATTCCAATTTTTTCTTTTTCTGCTGCTTCCGGCAACTTTATTTTTCTTCAAATGCATTGCGGATTACTTTGCGGAATTCATCTTCTCCTACACGCTGTAAAAGTAAACGGAAACGCTCACCCGGATTTGCATGTTCTTCAAAGAATCCAATGGCTGCATCAGTCACACGGAATAATGTCTCTTCATCGGTAATCAGTGGAAGTAACTGTTCTCCTTTGTAAATATGATTTCCAAATAATCCACCAAAGGATACGATATATCCGCTCTTTCCTTCCCATGCATCTGTCGGGCAGGATTTTACACAACGGCCGCAGTTGGTACATTTATCATAATCAATGGTAACTTCTGTTCCGGTACATTTGATAGCATCTTCACGGCACGCCTTTTCGCAGACACCACAATTGATACATTTATCTGCTACCCAGCTTACTTCCATACCACCTTTTACACCGATATCATTTTCTTCTGCCTTAAGACAGTTGTTCTGACATCCGGTAACACCAAATTTAAATTTGTGCGGAAGCTCTCTTCCGAAGTAATGCTCATCTAATTTCTTTGCCAGGCTGTAGGTATCGATACATCCGCTCGGGCAGATTTCAGAACCCTGACATGCGGTAACAGTACGGACTCTCGGTCCACATACACCAGGTTTTACACCACCGTCTGCTAACTTTGCACGAACCTCTTCTATATCTTCAAAGTTAATAAATGGAATCTCAATGCCCTGTCTGGAAGTCATATGAACATAGCCTTTTCCATATTTTTCTGCCACATCTGCTACTGCTTTAATATTTTCTGCTGTCAGGTTTCCTCCAACTACCTGAATTCTTAAAGAAAAGAATCCTTTCTGTTTCTGGCGCATAAATCCGCCCTTTTTCAATGCCGCATAATCAATTTTTGCCATTATCTGCTTCCTCCATTTACTCTTCGCTTTTCTCTGGTTTGCTCTGATCCATTGCCTGTCTGAAGTCTTCGATTAAATCTTCGACATCTTCAATTCCGACACTGATGCGGATCAAATCATCAAATACTCCGGCGTCTCTTTTTTCTTCCGGGGTACTGTGTACATTTAATGTAGATTCCGGATGAATCACTAATGTTTTCGTATCTCCGATATTGGAAATAATCAGCGGAAGCTTTAATGCATTGATTATCTCAAATGCCCGTTTCTTGCTTCCGGTCCGTATGGTTAAGATTCCACCAAAACGGTCCTTAAACTGTTTCTTTGCGATTTCATGCCATGGACTGCTCTCCAATCCCGGATAATTGACTGTTACATCCGGATATTCTCTTACAAAAAACCTTGCCAGTTCTGCTGCATTGTCACAGATACGCTCCATCCGGATTCCCAGTGTCTCTAACCCGATGCAGTTATAAAATGCATTCTGCGGAGACAGACAGGCTCCTGTGTTGCGGAACAGTCCATTCCGAAGCTTGGCAGTATAGGCAAATGGTCCAAACTTCTTAAAGTCTGCCATTCCCGGATATTTTTCCACATCCCACTTAAATCTGCCGCTGTCCGTAATAATTCCGCTGATGGAATTGCTGTGACCATTGATGTATTTAGAGGAAGAATTCATTACAATATCCGCTCCTAGGGAAAGCGGCTTCACTAAGAATGCAGTAGCAACCGTATTATCTATAATGAGCGGTACCTGATGCTCATGTGCCAGATTTGCAAGTGCCGTAATATCTGTCACATCAAGTCTTGGATTACCAATGGTCTCTGCAAAGTAAAGACGGGTATGTTCATTGGTCTTTGCTTCAAATGCAGCCAGGTCATTGTTTTCCACATAATGTGTTGTGATACCAAATGCCTCTAAGTCACGGAATAAATCAATGCTGCCGCCATAGAGACTGGCACTGGATACGATTTCATCGCCGGAACGAAGGATATTACAAAATGCATTGTAGAGTGCTGCCATTCCTGATGCACAGGCAACGCTTGCTACGCCACCCTCTAACGCCGTTACTCTTTTTTCAAATGCATCTACCGTAGGATTACTGATTCTCGTATAGGAATATCCCGGTGCCTGATTATGAAAAATCTTTTCTAACTTCTCTGCCGACTCATGTGCAAATGCACTGGATTGATAAATCGGAGTTGTTGTTGCACCTGTATTCTGTTCTCCCTGAAAATCTCCATGTAATAATGCGGTATTAAACTTCATCTTACGCTCCAATTCCTGCACGTCTTATCGTGCACTAAATACTTTGAACTGCCTTAGGAAATCTATTTACGATTATTCCTATTGGTTTTGTATGAATTATATTTTACTATATTTTTCTAATTTGTCAATACTAATTTATCAGAGCATTGTTATTTCTCTCCGAATATGTTATTTTATTCACGCAAGCCGCATAAACAAGCGCTTTTCAGGAAACACAATACATATTTCTGGAATAACGGAAAGGATTTCCTATGTACACGAGAAAAAAAATCATTTTATCTTTTGCCGGAATGTTTTTCCTGCTGCTTCTTATGATGTTGGCAAGTCTTTTTTTCGGCAGCGTTTTATTAAATCCGAAAGAGATTTTATCCTGTCTGATTCAAAATGACCGGACTTCTGTCACAGGTCTCTTACTTTTTCATATCAGAATTCCACGGATGTTTGGCGCCATTGCTGCCGGCATGGGTTTATCCTGCGCCGGAGTTATCTTACAGACTGTTATGAATAATTCCCTTGCCAGCCCGAATACCATTGGTGTCAATTCCGGAGCCGGATTTGCCGTTATGATTGGAATTGCTATCTTCCATGGTCGTGCAGCCCATAATGCCATTTTTGCTTTTACCGGAGCTTTCCTTACGACACTTCTTATTTTTGCTCTGGCATATATGGCAGACAGCAAACGTACTACCATCATTCTTGCCGGCATTACCGTTTCTTCTTTTTTAAGTGCCGGAATTAATACGGTAAAATTATTAAGTGATGATATCACTTTAAACCTCACTACCTTTATGATTGGTTCTCTTTCTGATATCACCACCAAAACGCTTTTTGCTCCCGGCATTGCCATTGTCATTGCGGTTATCATCTCCTGCTTTTTCGGAAGCCACATGAATGTTCTGAGTCTTGGAGAGGATGTTGCCCGCTCCCTTGGCATTCCGGTATCGCTGCTCCGTTTTCTGCTGTTGATGCTTTCCAGTATACTGGCAGGCTGTGTGGTAAGCTATGCAGGACTTTTAAGCTTCGTCGGGCTGATTGTTCCTCATATTGCAAGACGGCTCTTCGGGAATGATATGCGGCTTTTAGTTCCCCTTTGTGCTCTCTTAGGTGCAAGTTTCGTCCTCTTCTGTGACACTCTTGGACGTGTTATTGCAGCACCATATGAACTTCCTGCCGGCATTATTCTTTCTTTTGTTGGCGGACCGTTTTTCTTATATCTTTTATTAGGAAAGAAAGGAGGCCGCAGAGTCCATGCTTAAATTTGATTCCGTTTCCATTGGCTACCACAAGGTGCCTCTGATTAAAAATCTGTCCGTTGAAATTCCTACCGGCAGCATCACAACCATCGTAGGGCCAAATGGCTGTGGCAAAACAACGCTGATTTCCGTATTAAATAAATCCAGCCAGCTTTTTAACGGCTCTATCACATTAGATGGCGAAGATATTTATCATATGAGTGGACACCTTCGTGCCCAGAAAATTGCATTTTTACCACAGATTCGCGAAGTAATTCCTGCTCTTCCGGTTCATACCTTAGTGGAGCATGGACGTTTTCCATATCTTGGCTTCTCCAGACGCCTCACCAAAGAAGACCGCAAACTGGTGGAAGATGCCATGGAATTTACCCATATTACGGATTACCGCAACGTTGCAACTGACACTCTTTCCGGTGGGATAAGACAGCGTGTCTTCTTTGCCATGACTTTAGCCCAGAACTGCGATACGATTATTTTGGATGAACCGACTACCTTCTTAGACTTGGTAAGCCAGAATAATTTCTACCGGATGCTTCCAATCTTAAAGGCACAGGGAAAAACAATTCTTCTGGTGCTGCACGACCTTGCCAAGGCACTTACTATTTCAGACAAACTTATCGTCATGGAATCCGGTGCCATCTGCTTTCAGGGCACTCCGGATGAATGCGTACAAAAAAACGTCTTAAATAAAGTATTTCATACTTCACTTAAGACGTTCTCTGATGCGGAAGGAACTTACTACTTCTTTGAGTAAGTTCCTTACTTTTCCAATGTTTCATTCATACTTCCCATCCGGTAACCGCAAAGGTCTAAGGTTACATAGGTAAATCCATATTCCCGGAAAGCTTTTGCAATTCTCTCCCGGTTCTCCTTTTCCATCAGCTTCGAAAATTCTTCCGGCTCAATCTCAATTCTTGCCATCATTCCATGAATTCTTACCCTCACCTGATGAAAACCTAAATCCAGTAATAATTGTTCCGCTTTATCCACCATTGTAAGTTTCTCTTCGGATATGGTCTCTCCATAGACAAACCGGGATGACAGACAGGCAAAGGACTGCTTTTCCCAAGTTGGAAGATTCAACGCCTTCGAAAGGACACGGATATCCTGCTTGGTAAAACCACAGTCTCTGAGCGGACTTTTTATTCCAAGCTCTGCCACTGCTTTTAATCCCGGACGATAATCTCCGTTATCATCAAGGTTAGAGCCCTCCGCCACATAGGCAATTTTCTGTTCTTCTGCAATCTTTAATATCTTTTCAAATAATTCATGCTTGCAAAGATAACAGCGGTTCTTAGGATTCTGTGCAAATCCTTCGATTTCAAGTTCTTCCGATTCTGTAATAAAATGTCTTATATTTTCTTTCCGGCAAAATGCTTCTGCTTCCCCTAACTCTCTCTTTGGAAATGAACAGGAGGACGCAGTTACTGCAATTGCCCGCTCTCCCAATACATCATGCGCCACTTTCAAAAGATAGGTGGAATCCACACCACTTGAGAATGCAACTGCCACGCTGCCTAATTTTTCAAAATATTGTTTTAACGCTTCCTGCTTTTTTAACTGTTCCGGAGTTGGTGCTGCTATTTTATCCATTTCTTATGCCTCTACTTTGTTCCTTCTCTGAGTTCTTTCACCGTAGCAAGCTCCAGTCCGACCTTTTCTGCGATCACATCATCTGTCAGGAGATCTAAAAGGTTTCTTGCAACACTGATTTTTTCTCTGGCTTCGCCTATTTTAATGCCCTGCGCTTCGCCAATTTCTATTCCTTTATTGGTCATCTCTTCTGCAAATGTACACATTGTAATCACCTCTCCTGCCTTCACACGTTCTGCTACTGTTTTCTCTATTTTGACATAGGTTTCATCATTTGTAAACACCTGAAGCAGATTCAAAACCGCTTCCACATGGCAGATTGCCTCCGGATGTTCCTTGGGATTGTATCTTCCAAGACGTTTCTCCGCAAAAAAATCTGCTACAATTTTAAAATCACTTTTAAACTCTTTTCGGACTTTCTCCGGCAAAAATGCAATATTAAAAACAAATATTTTATAATCATTTACATAAGGTCTTAGTTCCGGAGAAACATCTAAAATATCAAATAATGCATTCGGACTTTTCCATTCTGTATCACTGAAATTTAAAACAATTGTAATTGCCGGATATTTTCGTTCTTCCTCACGGTCAATCTGCACCCGATACACGGCATAATCATACCCCATAATCCGGATGGGCATATTTTGGTCTATCCGACTTTCATTTTCAATCCCAAAAGATGCCACTTTGTATAACCCATTCTTATATAATTTCACAGTATCCCGAAACTGATTCCGAAAATTGTTTTCTTCCACCTTATAGATGCTTTCCGTTGGTCCCTCTTCCAATCCTTCTTCCAAAAGAATCTCCTTTCGAAAAAGTAATACATTATATATGTCAGCAAAAACATCCGAAAATGATTCCAGATATTTTTCTGCCAAATCCTTATCTGCCAAGTATTTTCCCCCTGTTAAATAAATATTTTGGATAAAAAAGCTTCTGAAAATATGAATATAAGATTATCACGAATGCAGACAGTTCAACACGCCTGCATAATAGATGAATAACGAATATTATTATGAACTGATTTTACTTAAGATATAATATCAAAAATATTCCGAAGGGTGCAAGTACTCTACGGAATATTTTAATCTAATTTAATAGAATTTATATAATCTTTACATAGATAAAACATTTTTCTGTTTTTGTAACTATTTTCTTCTCATTTTTATCATTTTCCATGTAAACGTTTGCGCACATGTACTTTAACTGCATCACTTTAGCTGTAGTACTCCAGACGATTGGTATTTTCCACCGAAGTACAGCTTTCTTATTTTTATAACCAGATTTCATCCTTGAAAATAATCTTACGATATGTTTCAAAATGCAGCCACTTATTGAAGAAGTCACTGGATGGTTTTTCACCTGCTGCAGCCAGATCGTCTAAGAATGCCTGTGCATCCTGTGCAGATGTAATGGCAACGGCAAAACCTCTTCCGTTGATAACCGGAACATTGCTGTACTGGTATTCTGCCAGCGGTGCAATCTTTTCTACCTTGCGTCCACGAACCTGTACAAAGATTCTTTCTCTTAAGATGACAATATCGAAGTCATCCGGATACTGATAGCTTTCTCCGCTTACCGGAATTTCATCTCCAATGGTATAGGTCTTCTGAACCGGACGTACCTTGGCAATCGTCATGCTCTCAAGGTTATAATAGAACTCTTCGAAAATGTCTCCATTTCCCTTAAGGCTTCCATATACGAAAGCTGCTTTTAAATCCTTGCTCTCATCTACGGCAGCATCTTCTACTACACCGCAGGCAGAAGTCATATTGGAAATACGGTCAATCAGAATCAGCTCTCCTAAAGTCTTATGCTTTTTGAATTCATCGATGACAACCGGCTCCTGCAAATCAAGGTCACAGACTGCAATCTCATTTTTCTTAAGCTGTCCTGCCGGAATAAATTCACCGGTATTTACATCAATCTTATACTGAATGTTCTTTAAGATACCAGGAATCTGCTTGGTTCCAAGTTTTACCAGATAATCGGTTCCCGGTGTCAGCTCCTCATCATCCATCCAGAGAATGGTTGCTGTAAAGGATTTGCTGATTGGCAGGTTATTGCCGGATGCAATGACACAGCCTCTGGATACGTCTACTTCTTTATCAAGCTGCAGTGTAACCGGCTGTCCCATAAAGGCACTCTGGCTGTCTTTATCTCCTACTAAAATGCTCTTGATATGCGCACGCTCATTGCTTGGCAGGGTAACGATTTCGTCTCCGACTTTTACTTCACCGGATTCAATCTGTCCCTGGAATCCACGGAAAGTATGGTCCGGACGGCACACTCTCTGTACCGGCATATAGAAGCCCTCTTCCTGCTTCTTCTCTGTTACATCTACTTTTTCAAGGTATGGAAGCAATGCCTCTCCCTTGTACCAGCTAATTTTATCGGATTTGGTTGTTACATTATCACCTTCTGTTGCAGAAACCGGAATAATGTAAATGCTCTCTAACTTCAGTTCGTCTGCTAATTCTTTAATCTGTGCTTCGATTTCTTTGAAACGCTCTTCGCTGTAGTCTACCAAATCCATTTTGTTTACTGCAAATACAAAGAACTTGATTCCCATTAATGCACAGATTCTGGCATGTCTTCTGGTCTGTACCAGTACCCCTTGTTTTGCATCAATTAAGATAACTGCAAGGTCTACAAAGGATGCACCAACCGCCATGTTTCTGGTGTACTCTTCATGACCCGGTGTATCTGCTACGATAAAGCTTCTGTTGTCTGTTGTAAAATAACGGTATGCTACGTCAATGGTAATACCCTGCTCACGCTCTGCCATCAGTCCGTCCAACAGAAGAGAATAGTCAATTGCTCCACCGCGGCTTCCTACTTTGGAATCTAATTCCAGTGCTTTTTCCTGGTCTGTATACAAAAGCTTTGCATCATAAAGAATGTGTCCAATCAAAGTGGACTTTCCGTCATCCACACTACCGCATGTAATAAATTTTAATAATCCACTCATCTTAGAAATACCCCTCTCTCTTTCTTCTTTCCATACTGCCTGCTGCTTCGTTATCAATGACACGGGTGGTTCTCTCGGAAGATACTGCACTTAAAGTCTCATCGATAATTTCATCCAATGTAGTTGCTGTTGACTCTGTTCCTCCGGTCAAAGGATAGCATCCTAAGGTACGGAAACGTACACTCTTGTACTGGATTTCTTCTCCCGGAAGCAGACGCATACGGTCATCGTCCACCATGATAATATTTCCATCACGATATACTACCGGACGTACTGCTGCAAAATATAATGGCACAATATCAATTTTCTCACGTTTGATATACTGCCAGATATCGGTCTCTGTCCAGTTGGAAATCGGGAATACACGAATACTCTCGCCTTTGTTGATTTTGGCGTTGTAAAGCTTCCACATTTCCGGTCTCTGGTTCTTCGGGTCCCAGGCATGATTTTCATTACGGAATGAGAAAATTCTTTCCTTTGCACGGGATTTTTCCTCATCACGTCTGCCGCCACCAAATGCTGCGGTAAATCCATATTTATTTAATGCCTGTTTCAATGCCTGTGTTTTCATGATATCGGTATATGCTGAGCCATGATCGAATGGGTTAATGCCCTTCTTTACACCATCTTCATTGATATACTCTAACATTTCAATTCCAAGCTTCTTTGCTGTCTCATCACGGAATTGAATCATTTCCTTGAATTTCCATGTGGTATTTACATGCAGGAATGGAAATGGCGGCTTCTCCGGATAAAATGCTTTCATGGCAAGATGCAGCATTACGGAGCTGTCTTTTCCAATGGAGTAAAGCATAACCGGCTTCTCGCACTCTGCGGCCACCTCTCTTATGATGTAAATTGCTTCTGCTTCCAGTTCATCCAAATGTGATAATTCACCCATACTTACCTCTTTCTGCCACCCTGTGGCGATTTATTAATATTGATTCGATTGCTTTCTGTCAATAACGATGGTTTCTACGGTGCCATCCCGTTTCTCTATCTTCCAGTCCAGATATTGTTCCCGGCTTGCTACACTCATCTTACTTCCCATGCCGCCCATATCTGCACCTAAGTAAAGCGCTATGGCATCTACCTTACATTCCTTAATGCAGGAACAACAGCCCCAGCAGTCCTTCGGATACAGCATACATGCCTTTCCGTCAGAACCCATTCCAATCAGTGTTCCCGGACAGACCTGACTGCATCTGCCACATCCCACACATTTGCTTTGATTAATAGCTATGCTCATAGGTCTCACCTCGCTTTACTAATTCCCGGAAGAGCACATGGATTTTACCATTTTCTTTTCTGGTATTGACATATTTTAACCACTCATCACTCTTATCCGGATAATCTAAGTTTTCTGCAAAACTGTGCCAGCGGGTTTCCTTTCTGGCTCTCAGATGATAAATCAGTGTCTCACAGACCGTCAGCCGGTTCTTAAGCTCATAGACAAACATCAGCTCATGCATATTGGAAGCTCCAAGCTCCTTCGAAAGTTCCTTTAACTTTTCGATTTTCTCTTCTGCCAGATTCAACTGGTTTTCATTAAACTGATAATGATTACTGATTCCACCTGCATAGGTATCCATTACCTTCTGCATAGCTTCCTCTAACTGTTCCGTATCATATAAACCAGACTGATTTGTTAAAATCTTATCATACTCTTTTATTTTTTCTTCAAATCTGCTATCACAGAATGCTTTCTCTTCTCCGGTCATTTCATGGCTTGCAGCCTTTTCTTTTGCAAGGTCTTCTACCATTGCCTTTGCTGCAATCTCGCCCTCTACCATGGCTCCTGTTACATATTTCTGTGGACAGCCTCCTGCCACATCTCCGGCTGCATACAGTCCGTGAATCGTAGATTCTCTTCTGGTGTCAACCCAGTAACCACTGGCGGTATGTCCACCTACCACATACGGCTCGGTTCCTTCGATTTCCACATTCTGCTCACTTGGGTTCTTTCCCTGCTCAATCCATTTTAAGGTCTGGCTCGGTGCCATGTTAAGATAAGCTTTCTTTAAAGAATCGTCCTGCTCTGCACTGATTCCTTCTGTCCGAAGATAACATGGACCATGTCCTAATAAATTCTCTTTTACGGTTCCATACACACGCTGTGAAGTGGTAAGTCCGTATTTTGTCTCATATACTTCGCCAAGGGCATTTACCTGTTTTGCTCCCACACCCTGTGCAATGGTTCCTGTTGGTGCGATGGTATCTTTACAACGCAATGCAATAAAACGCATTTCAAAGGTGGTCATCTCTGCTCCCGACTCAATTCCCATGGCATAACCGGCTCCGGTATTAAATGGTGGATACCACATCTTATGTCTGGAGAATCCCGGATTGTTCGGCCGGTAAAGACCGGATGCTCCACCGGTTGCACAAAGCACTTTCTTCGCCCGGATTTCTACTGCTGTCTCATTTTCAATGGAAAATCCCACTGCACCATAAATCCTGTTCTCCTTTACCAGATAATCGGTAATTGCCACCCGGTTTAATATGGTAACATTCGGCAGTGCTTCTACTGCAGAAGCAAGTAATGGCTTAATATTCTCACCGTTGATTTTGATATTCCGGTTTCCTCTTGCCACATATTTACCATTCTCATCTTTTAAAATGACAAGACCAAGCTTCTCCATTTTCTCTGTTACACGGTTTAAGCCCTCCGACATGGTAAGAAGTAAATCCTCTCTTACGATGCCGTCTGCATCCTTTTTGGCATAATCCACATAGTCTTCCGGCTTTCTGCCCTCTACGATATATGCATTAATGGCATTTACTCCGGCTGCAAGACAGCCGCTTCTTTTGATGTTGGCTTTCTCTGCAATGATAACTTTCGCATCGGACTGTTCTGCAATGGTCAGTGCTGCATAACAGCCTGCGGTTCCACCGCCAATAATTAAAATGTCTGTATCAAATATTTTCCTGTTCTTAATTTCCATAGCAACTTAGATGTAGAATACATCATCCTCCTGCATTTCTTTATTTTCACAGAGATACGTCCGCTCTTTATCCAGCACATATAACCGGTAAATCAAAAGGCTTACCTTCTCTCCGATTTCAAGACTTTCTTTTTCCAATGGCCACTCACAGATTATCTCAATGCCGCCTACGTCTACCGTAACATCCAGACGGTTTCCACGGAATACGATATCCTTTACAATGCCATCCTGGGATGCACTCATATAGCGGTCAATTTTGCCAAATTTATGTATCTTTACAAATTCCGGTCGGATGACTGCTTTGGCTGCACCCTCGATTTTATCAAATCCATGCAGTTCTTCGTAATGTTCCACCAGGGAAGAACGTCCGATAAACTGTGCTACAAACGGAGTATCCGGTGTATTATAAATCTCTGCCGGTGTTCCAATCTGTTCAATGGTTCCGTGATTGGTAATGATAATCTCATCTGCCACCTCAACGGCTTCATCCTGGTCATGGGTTACGAAAATGCTGGTGATTCCAAGCTTTGTAACCACACTGCGAAGCCAGAGTCTTAATTCCGAACGAACTTTGGCATCAATTGCTGCGAACGGTTCATCCAGAAGCAGTACCTGTGGTCTTGGTGCCAATGCTCTTGCAAAAGCAACTCTCTGCCGCTGTCCTCCAGACAACTGGTTCGGATACCGCTTCTCCATACCGGAAAGTCCGGTAATCTCCAAAAGCTCCGTTACCCGCTTCTTAATTTCTTTCTTTGGCACCTTCTGAAGCTCCAGTCCAAATGCCACATTGTCATATACGGTCATATAGCGGAACAATGCGTAGTTCTGAAAAACAAATCCGATGCCTCGTTTGGAAGCCGGTACATCATTGACCCGTTTTCCGTCGATGTAAATGTCTCCGGAATTTGGCATTTCCAGTCCTGCAATCATACGAAGCAGTGTTGTCTTTCCACTGCCGGATGGTCCAAGCAGTGCTACCAGTTTTCCTTTTTCAATGCCAAAGCTGACATGATCAGAAGCTTTAAAACTGCCATATTGTTTGCATATATCTTTCATTTCAACATACATATCAGCGGCTCTCCCTTCTTGTTTTTGCCCGATATTCCAGAATATTTCGAAGGAATAATATAATAACTGCCAGAATAACCAAAAGCGAGGATACTGCAAATGCTGCAGTAACGGACTGCTCTGTACCCGACATATATAATGCATCGATTTCCAGTGGAAGTGTAAAGGTCTCTCCTCTTGTCTTTGACAGAGCATTGACCGCACCGAACTCTCCCAAGGCTCTCGATGTACAAAGGATGACTCCATAGAGCAATGCCCATTTCATCTGTGGAAATGTAATCTTAAAAAAGATTTTCAGTCCGCCGGCTCCCATCAGGGCTGCTGCTTCCTCTTCGTCCTTGCCCTGGGCATTTAAAACCGGAATCACTTCCCTTGATACATAAGGGAATGTTACAAATACCGTTGCTAAAATAACGCCCGGAATTGCAAAAGCGATTCTGATATTCGTTCCAAAGAACTGGTTGATTGCCCGGATAAATGGATATGTCCAGCCCAGTCTTCCAAATGTCATCAAAAATGCCAGTCCCACGATAACCGGTGAAATGGAAAACGGAATATCGATTAAGGTTGCCAGCACCTGTTTTCCTCGGAAGGAAAACTTGGTTAAAAGCCATGAAACACATAATCCAAAGAATGTGTTAATCACCACCGCTGCCACTGTTGCAATCAGAGTTACCTTTAAAGCACTCTTTACATAATCTGTCCGGATGGACTGCATGTAAAAGGCAAATCCTTCTTTTAAGGAACTTGCAATGATGCAGAGCAACGGAAGAACCAGCATCAGGAACAGGAACAGTACACTGACTGTAATCAGAATATGACGCGTACGTTTTTTTCTTTTTTCCAGTTTTTCAAGCTCGTTCATACTTTTCTCCTTCTATAACTGATTCGTGCGTTGTGCCTGCTTCATCTGAATGATATTTACCGCAAATAAAATAAGGAATGATATGATTAACATAACCAGTGCAATTGCTGTTGCAGAGGCATAATCAATATAATTTAATTTCTGCATAATGACATAGGAAATTACCTGTGTATGCTCCTTGGCACTGTTGCCGGATATGTAGATAACACTTCCATATTCTCCTACTCCTCTGGCAAATGCCAGTCCAAATCCGGTTAAAATTGCCGGTTTCATCTCAGATAAGATTACTTTGAAAAATGTTTTCGAAGGTGTTGCTCCAAGGATATAAGCTGCCTCTTCATACTGTCCATCCAATTTTTCCAATACAGGCTGGACAGAACGCACGACAAACGGAATTCCCACAAATACCAGTGCAATGACCAGTCCCACATGGGTATATGCTACTTCTATTCCAAGAGCTGCTAACGGCTTTCCAATGATTCCGGTGTCGGAATACATCTTTGATAAAGTAATACCCGCAACTGCAGTAGGCAATGCAAATGGAAGTTCAATAAATCCATCTAAAATCCGTTTTCCCGGAAAATCATACCGGGTCATCGTCCAGGCTAATATCACACCAAATACCACATTGATACATGCTGCTAAGAAAGAACATCCGATGCTGGTGGCAAATGCATATAATACATTTGACTTGGTCAGAAGTCCGAAAAATTCTGACGGAGATAACTTTAAGGAATATACCATTACGGATGCCAGTGGAATCAGCACAATAAGTGAAAGCATTGTAACTGTAATTCCAAGCGTTAAATGAAATCCCGGTATGACTCTGATTTTTTTATTTTTACGGAATCGTCTTTTCATACTTGCCTCTTCTTCTAGTAGTTATATATCTCATCGAACCAGGCATCATCATCAAAATAATCTTTGTATGCCTGATCCCAGTCACCAAAATCATCAATACTCCAAAGTGTCATCGTCAGATCAAAGGTATCTTCATATTCCTTTAAAATTTCCTGATTGGATGGACGGTAACCATTCTCTGCGGCGAGCCTCTGTGCATCATCTTCATATAAATAAGATAAATATGCTTCTGCCACATCTCTTGTTCCATTGAAATCTACATTATCATCTACCACTGCCACACTGGGCTGTGCTAAGATACTGACCGTCGGAGAAATCAGTTCATATTCTCCCGGATAATTCTTAAGTACTGTCATGGCTTCATTTTCCCATGCAATCAGAACATCGCCTTTTCCATTTTCCACAAAGGTGGTTGTGGAACCTCTTGCTCCGGAATCCATCACGGAAACGTTGGCATAAAGTTCTTTTAAGAATTCCTTTTGTTCTGCTTCACTATAATCCTTTTCCCTTGCATAGCTTAATGCTGCCAGAAAGTTCCAGCATGCACCGCCGCTACTCTTCGGGTCCGGCGTGATTACTTCAACACCCGGTTGAATCAAATCATCCCAGTCTTTGATATTTCTCTCATTTCCCTTTCGTACCAGAAAGACAATGGTTGAAGTATATGGTGCGGATTCATCCGGGAACTGATCCATCCAGCCCTCATTAATCAATCCGGTATCCTCTATCAACGAAATGTCATGTGCCAGTGCCAGTGTCACCACATCCGCATTACAACCTTCCACTACGGAACGTGCCTGCATGCCGGAGCCTCCATGAGACTGGATGACTTCCACTTTTTTTCCGGTTTCTGCTTCATAATGCTGTATGAACATTTTATTATATGCTTCATAAAACTCTCTGGTCGGGTCATAGGAAACATTGGTTATGGTAATGACATCACTCTTTTGTCTGCCACATCCACTGAGCAGCAACATCATGACCGCAAGTAAAAGTGCAGTGATGCGGTAACGATATGTAGTTTTCTTTCCCTGCTGTTTTCTGCTCTTTTGCATGTCACCCAACATTTCCTTTCTATCTCTTTTCATTGATTTTATAATTCGAATAAAGAGGTGGATAAATACCGCTCTCCGCTGTCCGGCATTAAGATAACAATATTTTTATCTTTATTATCCGGTCTGCCTGCCAGTTCTTCTGCTGCATGTAAGACTGCACCGGACGAGATTCCAATCAGGAGTCCATCCGTCTTTGCCACTTCTCTTGTGGTATCAAATGCCACATCATTATCTACCGGAATAATCTCATCAACCAGTGACAAATCCATAACCTTCGGAATAAATCCTGCGCCGATTCCCTGTATCTTATGTGGTCCCGGTTCTTTTCCGGAAAGAACGGCGGAAGCTGCAGGTTCTACTGCCACAATCTTAATGTCTGCTTTCTTTGCCTTTAAGCCTCTTGCTGTTCCGGTCAGTGTTCCACCGGTTCCTACGGAAGCTACAAAGATGTCTATCTTCCCGTCCGTATCCCGCCAGATTTCTTCTGCGGTAGTAAGCTCATGGATTTTTGGATTGACCGGATTTTCAAACTGTTGCGGAATAAATGCATTTCCATATTCTTCTTTTAACTGGGCCGCCTTCTCAATAGCGCCCCGCATGCCAAGCCGTCCCTGGGTCAGTACCACTTCTGCTCCCAGTGCTGTTACAATCTTTCTTCGCTCAACACTCATGGTATCCGGCATGGTTAAAATCAGATGCAGCTTCTTTGCCGCACATACAAATGCCAGCCCGATTCCGGTATTGCCACTGGTCGGCTCTATAATAACGGTCTTGTCATTAATCAGCCCATCTTTTATTCCCTGTTCTATCATTGCTTCTGCCACACGGTCTTTTACGCTGCCCAATGGATTAAAATACTCAAGCTTTGCTAAAAGGTGTGCCGGAAGATGCTTTGCTTCCTCGTAATTTTTCAGTTCCAGTATTGGTGTATTACCAACTAATTCTGTCAGAGATTGTGCTATTTTCGCCATTTCCTTTTTTCTCCTTTCCTGTAACTATTTACCATAATACCCTATAATTCATATATGGTCAATAGGAAATGTAAGAAATTTTTTTCAGGACCTCGTTTTTCCGAAAAGTCCTGAATTTTTTTCTTTTTCTTACTCCGGTAAACGGACGGTATCTCCTACCACAATCACTGCCGGCATTGGAATCTGTTTCTCCTGTACTTCTTTTTCGATGGTAAGAAGTGTTCCATAGGCTGCCCGGCTGCTTCCATCAGAAGTTCCATGAATTACTGCTACCGGTGTCTCTGCCGCTGCACCGCCGTTTTGTAATTCTCTTACAATCTCCGCAAGTCTTGTATATCCCATCAGAAAGACACAGGTTCCATCCATGGCAGCCATTTTGTGAATCTCATCTTTTAATGATTCCTCATCTTCGGCAAAATGCCCGGTCATTACATGAAAGCTCCGGCTGACCTTCCGCTCCGTCACCGGAATTCCGGCAAGTTCCGGCACTGCAATGCAGGAGGAAATGCCGGGAATTACTTCTGTTTCAATGCCTTCCTCCGTCAGTGCGTCTACTTCTTCATTTCCTCTGCCAAAGACAAATGGGTCACCGCCTTTTAACCTTACAACATGCGCACCTTCTTTTGCCTTCTCTATCAGCAGCATATTAATCTCTTCCTGCTTCATGCTGTGTCTGCCACTGCGTTTTCCTACACAGATTTTTTCACAGTTTTCAATGGTAAAATCAAGAAGCCTTGTATCAATTAACGCATCATAAATCAGCACCTGTGCTTTTCTGATTTCCTGCATGCCGCGCAGTGTTATGTATTCATAGGACAGACAACCGGCTCCCACCAGAACGACCTTTCCTGGGGATACTTTCCTGACCGGACAAGCTTCTTTTCCTGATTGTGCCTCCTTATCCGAAAGTGCTTCTTTATCTGCAAATGCTTCTTTTAGGGTTTTGCTTTGATAATTTTCCAGTAAAATTTCACATTCAGTTTCTGTCAGGGGACGTCCTTTTCCCATACACACATCTGCCAATTCCATCAGAAAAGCAGCTCTCTTTTTGTCATCTTCGATTGCCATTTTTGCAAAAGGACGAATCTTTTCAAGATAATCCAAGATTTCTTCCATCCGCTCCGGGATGTCTGCGCTTAACCGGGCACGGAACGTGGTTGCTACTCTTGGACTTGCTCCTTCGGTAGAAATGCCGATACTGAGCTTTCCTTCCCGAATCAGCGACGGGAACAGGAATCCACATTTTTCCTTATCATCTACAACATTTACCAAAATATTCCTCTCTTCACAAAGCTTTGCAATCCTTGCATTCAATGTTTCATCCGAGGTTGCCGCAATAACAAAATCCATTTTTTCCAGATTTGTAGTTTCAAAATCCCGCTCGGATAAAATAAGTTCCGACGTATCTTCGTTCTTTTTTCTTTTCTCTTTTATTTCTTCAGAAAGTTTCCAGATTCCATCATCAATCTCTGGTGCAACAACCAGAAGCTCCGGTTCATAAGGCAGCAGCTTTCTTACCTTGCGTTCTGCTACAATACCGCCACCGACAATCAGTCCTCTTTTTCCTTTTAGTTCCACAAAAAATGGAAAATATCCCATCCCGCTTCTCCTTTATTGCCTATACTCTGTCACTTAAGTTTCTGCGTCTTAGTTTTCCGGATATAAAATGTCTGCCAGTTCTTTATACGCTTCTCCCCAGCGGGCATTTGGTTTCAAGTTATAAAGCCGTTTATCCAGTACAAAATAGTGATTCTCTTTCACTGCAGTAAGACTGCTCCATACCGGACTGTCAATTAATGTTTCCTGCACATTTTCCAGTGCCGCATCTGTATCGGTTCCCTGTGTAGTCACGAAAATATAATCCGGATCTGCGGTTACGATTGCTTCAAGGCTCAGATTATCCAATAATCCGCTGTCGCTGTCTGCAATATTCACACATCCCAAATCCTTTAACAGCTCACCACCTACGCTGCCTTCACTTCCTTTGGCTTTTACACCACTTGCTGCTGCACGTAAAAATAATACGCTTGGATGGGAATCATCTACCCTTGCCTTGATTTCTTCAATCTGTTTCTGAACCTCAAGTCCGTTTTTCTCATATAAATCTTTTCTTCCGGTAATATCTGTACAAATGTCTAACATCTGAAGATATGCGTCAAAATCAGATACATCAAAATATGCTACTGTAACGCCTGCTTCTGTCAGCATATTTTCCATCTCCACATTAGAAGTAGTATTGGTACTTGCAATTACAAGATCCGGCTGTGCGGCAAGCAATGCTTCTGTATTTGGCTCCTGAATACTTCCAAGATTTACCACATCATCTCCTAAGTCAAGGTCTAATGACTCCCAGGAGTCATTGGCTGTTGCCACCAGTTCACCACCGGATAATAACCAGACATCTGCAAAGCTTCCAATCATGGCTGCCACACGGTCATGGGAAGTTACGGTTACATCTCTTCCCAGTGCATCCGTAAAAGTAACCGGATTCTCTTCACTGGCTCCCTCTGTCACTTCATTTCCTGCTTCTGTCACATTTTCTGTACTCTCAATTACCTCTGTCACAGACTGCTGCTCCGTGCTTAAGTTCTCCTTTGTATCCTTATTTCCACATCCTGTCAGTGCTGTAAACATTAATGTTACGCAAAGACCGAGTGCTGTTATTTTTGTTCTTACACTTCTGTTCATTTTTTCTTTTCATCCTTTTCCTATTTATTTACTATGAATTGTATTGTACTATATTTTTTTGATTTGTCAAGATAGAAACGGTCTTTCCGTTAAAAGAATAATGGCACAGTCTATCCGCTCCAATACAAGCATAAAGCCTGCCGGAGCACTAAGAATTTCGATAGCATCTTTCATCAGTTCCGGCAACCGGCGCATATTCACATCCATGTTCAAATGCGCCTCGCTGGCACTTCCCTGTGCCAGCGTTGCCTGTTGTCGGACGAAATTCCAAGTGCTCCTAACAGACTTTATAATGTATTGGTGGCGGACAGACCGTGCCACTATTCTACTAAACAAAAAAAGTTATTTACTCCTTCGTTCTCATGCCTGAAGAAGCTTAATAACAAAAAAGAGACCTCCTTCCGTCTTACAGAATTCAGTCTCTTGATTCAATCATAATCAATATTCCGTTTTTTAAATCTATCACCGCTTCGTCCTCTACAATTTCATTGCTGACGCCCAATGTATTATCACTGGTAAATGCTGCATCCTGCAGAGGATATTTCATTCCGGTCAATGTTACTCCGGTTACTTCTGTTGTAAGAGGAAGTAAGGATACATACTTTCCGAACTGCTGACTCTTTTGAAGAACCGCGCGCTCTTTCAACAGACGAATCCGGTTATGGGAATCTATGAGAAAGCATGGAATGTCTTTTGCCAGCGGCTGCATCAGAAGCTGTATATTACCTAACACATGGTCAAGCCTTGTACCGGTGCCACCTAATATATGGATTTCGCTGCTGTTTCGCTCCATGGCTTTTCCGATGGCAATTTCAGAATCGGTATAATCCTTCTCCGGCTGATACTGGTGCCACTCAATGCCGCTTTGCCGTCGAAATGCTTCCAATATGGTTTTATCTGCCGAATCATAATCTCCTAATATGACATCCGGTTTTATCTGATTGCGGTAACAGAATTCCATGCCACGGTCTGCGGCTAAGATACAATCCGGTTTTACCCGCTCTATATAACTTAATGCAAATGCATCCTCTATGGTTCCACCATTGATAATCAATGTTTTCATCTTATTTACCACCATTAATGAGATTTAAGAAACATCTGGTGTTCTCTTCCGCATCTCCGCCAAAAACTGCGCTTCCGGCAACAATAATATTTGCTCCTGCATCCATCAATGTTTCAACATTGGAAAGGTTTACGCCGCCATCTACTTCAATATCAATCTTTAACTGACGCTCCTGCACCATTTTCTTTAACTGACGCACTTTATCGATAGTATAAGGAATCAGCTTCTGTCCGCCAAAGCCCGGATTTACTGTCATGATTAATACCATATCCACTTTTTCTAAAATATGTTCAATGGCAGTTAATGGTGTAGCAGGATTTAATGCTACTCCTGCAATGATGCCACGTTCCTTAATAGCTTCAATGGTCCGGTCTAAATGCTTACAGCTTTCTGCATGCACCGTAATCAAATCGGCTCCACAGTCTACCAGCTCATCAATATAACGGATTGGCTCATCAATCATCAGATGAACATCAAATATTTTATCGGTACATTTTCGAATGGAGCGGATTACCGGCATTCCAAAAGAAATGCTTGGTACAAAGCTTCCATCCATTACATCGATATGAATGTACTGCGCCCCGGCTTCATCTACCGTCTTAATCTCTTCTCCTAATTTACTAAAATCTGCTGATAAAATAGATGGGGATAAACAATTCATCGTCTGATTCCTTTCTGTATCTGATATTTCTTTCGTATCTTATTTGGCTGTACTTTATTTTCGATATCCTATTTTCTATCTCTTCTCTTTCGATACTCTAATTATTTAATACTTCTTTCTGTCCTTTAATTCTCCATAAAGCTGGCAGTAATTTTCATAACGCACCGGATGAATCTTTCCTTCTGATAAAGCTTCTTTGACTCCGCAGTCCGGCTCACTGATATGGGAACAGCCCTGAAATCTGCAATACGGTTCAAAGGCTGCAAACTCCGGATAACAATCCTGCAATTCTTCCTTCTCCATTTCCGGAAGATAAAGAGAACTAAATCCCGGTGTATCCATAATATAACCGTCGCCCTTAAGCTGAATCAGTTCCGCATGTCTTGTGGTATGACGGCCGCGCTCTATCTTCTTACTGATTTCACCGGTCTCCATACAGGCTTCCGGTGCCAAAAGATTAATAAGTGAAGATTTTCCCACTCCGGAAGGTCCTGCTACCGTTGTAGTCTTTCCTTCTAATATTTCCTGAAGTTCTTTCAGTCCCAGTTCCTTTTTTGCACTGACAAAGAGTATCTTGCAGCCGCTTACTTCATAAATAGCCTCAATCTCCTGTTTTTGTTCTTCGGTAATCAAATCACACTTATTAAAACAAAGAATTACCGGAACATCCTGCCGTCCCATCATTACCAGAAAGCGGTCTAAAAGATTAAAATTCGGATTGGGACTTGCCGCCGCGAAAATCAAAAGAGCCTGATCCACATTGGCAACTGCCGGACGAATCAGTGCATTTTTTCTAGGAAGAATTGCTGCGACATTTCCGGTCTTCTTTTCTTCTGAAATAATATCAATCTCTACATCATCTCCCACCAGCGGTTTCATCTTCTGCTGGCGGAATATTCCTTTTGCCTTACATTCATAAATTCCGGATTCCACTACGTGAACGTAGTAGAATCCGGAAATTCCTTTAACTATTTTTCCCTGCATGTGCATCCTTATTTTTCAGTAAAGTTTACAGAGGTCGATACCACATTGGTTCCTGTTGTACCATCTTCGTTGGTATATGTCCAGTCAACCTCAAGGGTACCGCTGCTCATATTTTTAATATTATCTACATTCACAGAACCAGGTGTTGTTCCCTCGAAGGTTGTTGTCCAGAGGGTACTTCCATCAGAACCTTTCAGTGTAACGGTTCCGCCGGTATAATTCTTGCCATCCTGTGGTACTGCTAATGTATCACTCTTATAAGAATAGTATGTGGTCTTCTTGCCTAAACTGATGGTCAGGGTAACGGTTGTTCCACGGTCAACAAATTTGCCATTTACCGGATCCTGGCTGATAACAAGGCCTTCTGCCACATCATCACTGTAATCGGTCTTGGTTGTAACATTTAAGCCTGCACCGGTTAATTCGTTTTTCGCATCAGATTCTGATTTTCCTCTGACATCCGGTACCTGTACGCTTTCAATACCACGGCTCAAAATCAGGGTAATGGTATCACCCTTCTTCGCATTGGTTCCGATATCCGGTGTAGTCTTGATAACATAATCCTGCTGTACGGTATCGCTGTAATCATAATCCGTGCTTACCTTAAAGCCCATATCCTCTAATTTTTTCTGTGCTTCCGAAGACTTATAACCGGCTACGTCAGGAATCGGAACATCTCCTGCTCCGCTGCTGATACGGACAGTAACGGTATCGCCAGCCTTTACAGATTCACCCTTCTTCACACTCTGCTCGGCAATCTGTCCTTCCTCATAATCATCAGAGGAAATCTCCTCGCCTTCTTCTAACTTGATATCAAGCTTCTTATCTTTGATTTCATTCTGTGCTTCTTCAAAAGTAAGACCACGCAAATCAATCATTTCGATTTTATCTTCGGTGTCTGTTTCGGTTTCTGTTGCAATCTCTGTCTCGGTATCATTTTTCTTGCTGCCGCCAAAGCGGAAAATTCCAAGGATATTACCAACCAGGCAAATGACGATTCCTACGATGATAACTGCAGCGACAATTCCCATAATAGTAACTGCTTTTTCCATCTTCGGATTGAGAATTCCATTCTCCTTCTCCTCATCCTCTGTTAATTCATCCTCATCCGGTTCTTCTTCCTCTCCTGCTTCTTCCTCTTCATCATAGGAAACTTTTCCGGAGCCTTCCCGGATCTGCTCTAATTCATCCTGTCCGATGACTCTTGTCTTATCATTGCTGCCAAGTGGAACCATGGTAACAAAATCTTCATTCGGACTAATCAGACATTTCTTTAAATCAATCAACAGTTCACCCATATTCTCATAACGGCGGTCCGGGTTCTTCTGTGTACATTTTAAAATAATCTTCTCTAAGCTGATTGGAAGATCCGGTGTATACGCAGTTGGTGGAACCATTTCTTCCTGTAAATGCTGGATTGCTACCGCAACCGTAGTATCTCCATCAAAAGGAACTCTTCCGGTTACCATTTCATACATGACAATTCCAAGAGAATAAATATCACTCTTGCCATCTACGAAACCGTTTCTTGCCTGCTCCGGAGAAGAATAATGTACGGAACCCATAACATCAGAATTAATGGTGTTGGAAGTTGCTGCACGGGCAATTCCAAAATCGGTTACCTTTACTTTTCCTTCTGTGGAAATAATAATATTCTGTGGCTTGATATCACGATGCACAATATTCTTATTGTGTGCAGCCTCAATACCTCTGCCCACCTGAATGGCAATGCTGACTGCTTCTTTGTAAGTCAGTTTGCCTTTCTTCTCAATATATGTCTTTAATGTGATTCCATCCACATACTCCATGACAATATAATGCATGCCGTTTTCGCTTCCGACATCATAGATATTTACGATGTTTGGATGCTCTAAGCCTGCTGCTGACTGTGCCTCTGTACGGAACTTTGTCACAAAATTAACATCTTCACTGAATTCCTGCTTTAAAACCTTAATTGCCACAAAACGTCCTAAGACATGATCCTTTGCCTTATAAACATCAGACATTCCGCCTGCGCCTATTTTTCCAATAATTTCATAACGTTCTGCGATAAACATTCCCTCTGTTAACATATCTTCACCTCATCCGAAAATGGTTTTATTACAATTACTGTAATGTTGTCTTTACCGCCATTTTCATTGGCAGTCTTTACCAGTCTTTCTGCTTGTTCTGCAATATCACGCTGACTGAGCATAATATTTCTGATATCTGCATCCTCTACCATGTTGGTTAATCCATCGGTACACATAAGTATTTCATCTTCCGGATCCAGATTAATCTCAAAGAAATCCACATCCACTTCCGGGACTGCTCCGATTGCCCTTGTAATAATGTTTTTATCACGGTGATTCCGGGCTGTTTCTTTGTCCATCTCACCCATCCGCACCATTTCTTCTACCAGCGAATGGTCTTTCGTAATCTGCCTGATTTCCTGATTTACTACATATAGTCTGCTGTCTCCCACATTGGCAACCGTAAGCACGTTGTCATGAATGGTACAAATTACCAGAGTAGTTCCCATTCCCTTCATTTCCTCATGGTTATTCGCTTCCTCTAACAGCATGGTATTTGCCTGCTTTACTGCAGACTCAATAATTGCAGCCGGCTCTGACAATATCGACTCACGAATCAGCTTCTCCAATGTCTCTACCGTATATCTGGAAGCATAATCTCCCGCTTTATGTCCTCCCATTCCATCTGCAACAATGAAAAGATTTGGCAGATTACCAATCGGCTGCTCAGAGGAAAAGACATAGTCCTGATTGGAGCTGCGCTTTTGTCCGATATCTGTAATTGAAAAAGTCTTCATGATAGTCCACCTACCTTTCTAAAAATTTCTTTCTTAACTGTCCACAGGCACCATCAATATCTCTGCCCATTTCCCTTCTAATAGTAACATTAATTCCGTTTTTTTCAAGTTTATTTTTAAATTTGAGGATTTCCTCATGGTCTGACTGCACATAATCCCGCTCTTTAATGGGATTTACCGGAATCAGATTAATGTGGCAGTTCATGCCGGAAACCAGCTTAACCAGCCGCTCTGCATCCTCATCCGTATCATTGACGCCGCCCACCAGACTGTATTCAAAAGTGATTCTTCGTCCTGTCTTGTCAAAATAATATCTGCAGGCATCTAAGACCTCGGAAAGCTCATAACTGTTGGCAACCGGCATCAGCTCTTTCCTCTTTTCCTGTGAGGATGCATGCAGGGAAAGTGCCAGTGTAATCTGAAGCTTCAAATCAGCGAGCTGCTTCATCCGTGGCACCAGTCCACAGGTAGATACCGTAAGATTTCTCTGGCTGATATGAAGTCCATGCTCGTCTGTCAGCAGTTCAATAAATTTTACAATATTATCATAATTATCCATAGGTTCTCCGCTTCCCATGACTACCACATTGGAAATACGTTCTCCGATGCTCTCCTGAATCCGGTATATCTGCTCTAAGATTTCCGATGGTGTCAGATTACGCACCAGTCCGTCCAGTGTTGATGCACAGAACCGGCAACCCATACGGCAGCCCA